>ERZ791934.320-NODE-320-length-69050-cov-11.469237_pt1 | contig 69050 bp, 65 predicted proteins | sample MGYA00510125_ERZ791934 | MGnify/ENA primary metagenome ERZ791934 (study PRJEB30046, sample SAMN00993240) | human gut metagenome | study: EMG produced TPA metagenomics assembly of the A metagenome-wide association study of gut microbiota in type 2... | reverse complement strand
TGAATGGTCAGGTGACGAAGGTTAAGGGTAGTGGTAAGAAACAGATTGAGCCGGGGTGTGAGATTATTGTGCCTGGTAAGGCTAAGAAGAAAGGGAACATAGCTAATATTTTAGGTTATGCTACTTCCTTCAGTTCTTTGGGTATGATGATTGCTTCTATTGCCAATTTGATAAAAAAATAACAGATATTTATCATGACAGAACAGAAACTAGCAAAAGACCTCCCAGCCGTGTCCAGCGAACCGAAGGCTGATGAGATGGAAATTGACCTGATGGATATTTTAAGAAAAATCATCGCTATTCGTAAGATCTTATATAAGGCTGTCGGCATAGGTTTGGTCATTGGCATCATTGTGGCTTTGAGTATTCCAAAGAAATATACGGTTGAGGTAACCTTATCTCCTGAAATGAGTAATTCCAAAGCTAACGGTGGGCTTGCATCGATGGCGGCCTCCTTCTTAGGAGCGGGGACGGGTATGAGTGGTGATGGCTCTGATGCTTTGAACGCTTCTCTTTCACCTGATATTGTCTCTTCTACTCCTTTTCTGTTGGAACTTTTATCCATGAGCATACCTGTTGATGGTGAAGAAAGTGAAAAAAATGATTTGGGATCTTATTTGGATAGTCAATCTTCTCCTTGGTGGAGTTACATTATAGGGCTTCCGGGTATGGCAATAAGTGGGGTAAGGTCGTTGTTTACAGATAAAGATGAATCTGGTGGTCTGAGAGACAGCCAGTCCGGTGCCATTGAACTAACTGAGGAGGAGGATAAGAAAATCACCTCTCTGAAGAAGAACATAACGGCTGTAATGGATAAGAAGACTGCCATAACTAATGTTTCCGTCACTTTACAAGATCCTAAGGTTGCTGCTGTTGTAGCCGATTCTGTTGTTCATAAACTGCAGGAATACATTATAGGTTATCGTACTTTTAAGGCGAAAGAGGATTGCGCTTATCTGGAGAAATTGTTTAAGGAACGTCAGGAGGAATATTACGCAGCACAAAAGAAGTATGCTGAGTATGTGGATACCCATGATAACTTGATTCTTCAGAGTGTACGTGCTGAGCAGGAACGTTTGCAGAACGACATGAGTTTGGCCTATCAGGTTTACAGTCAGGTTGCTAACCAGCTTCAGGTAGCCCGTGCCAAAGTTCAAGAAGAGAAACCTGTATTCGCGGTGGTAGAACCTGCAGTTGTACCTCAACAATCTTCTGGTATGGGCAGAAAAACATACGTGATCGTCTTTGTCTTTTTGTCTGTAGTGACAGTCATCGGTTGGAAATTCTTTGGGGAAGAATTTTGGGATAAACTGAAGCGTGAATTAGTGTAGCACGTCGTATAGAAGTTAAAAAGGGGGAATAGAAAATACGATCATGAAAAAATCATTAGAAAAGTTTTTGCAATATACCAGCCGTAATTTTTTTAATTGCTGGCTTATCCTTGGAGTGGATACGCTAATTGCGGGTTTATGTACCTTGTTTGCTTTTGTCGGTATTTACTACATTGTGGATATCGGGTGGAATATCCTTCAATTAGCTCAGGTAATTGCCGTATCATTGTTGTCAAGCATAATTGGTGATTTACTGTTCAATACTTACCGCAACACCATCCGTTATTCCGAGATCAAGGACCTGTGGCGGATCACCTGTAGCGTCCTGTTCAAGACTGGCTGTCTTGCTATTTATGTGTTTTTTATATTAAATGGAGACCGTTTATTCGGCAGTCAGAACCTGGTATTTGTCATCTCCGACGGTATGTTCACCCTGATCGCTTTGATCGGTTTTAGAGTCATAGTCATCGTTACTTATGAGTCTCTGATCGGTATGGTCCGTAAGACTGACACTCGTGTGTTGATCTATGGTACCGATGACAAGAGCGTTGCCTTGAAGACCCGTCTACGTAGTAGTTCTCATTATAAGATAGTTGGTTTTTGTATTTACAGTCCCGATCATAGTCGTAGGATTCTTGCCGATTCTCGGGTTTATTCATTCTCTAGCAAGCCTGATTTTGAGACGTTAATTCAAAAGCACCGTATACAGGGTGTTCTTTTTGCCCGGTATGATTCCATCAAGGAGGAGGAGAACCGTCTTCTTGAATATTGTAAAAGCATGGGCATGAAGACTCTGATTGCCCCTACCATCAGCGAGGCGGACGTCGATGGTCTTTTCCCTCAGTTTGTCCGTCCCATTCGTATTGAGGACCTTCTGGGACGTGAGGAAATCAAGATCAATATGGGTGAGATCGCAGCGGAATATTGCAATAAGACCATTCTCGTCACCGGAGCTGCCGGCAGTATCGGCAGTGAGCTCTGCCGGCAACTAGCCCAGATCGGTGTCCGTAAACTAATATTGTTTGATTCTGCCGAGAGTCCCCTTCATAACGTCCGTTTGGAGTTTGAGAAGAAATATCCCGGGATAGACTTCGTACCGGTTATCGGTGACGTTCGTGTTATTCAACGTCTCCGTATGGTCTTTGAACTGTATCATCCTCAAATCGTATTCCATGCTGCCGCTTATAAGCATGTCCCTTTGATGGAGGAAAATCCTTGTGAGGCGGTTTACGTGAATGTTATAGGTTCTCGTCAAGTAGCCGATATGGCGGTGGAATATGAAGCAGAGAAGATGATTATGATCTCTACGGATAAAGCGGTCAATCCCACGAATGTGATGGGAGCCTCTAAGCGTCTGGCTGAGATCTATGTTCAGAGTCTGGGTACAGCAATAAAAGAGAGAAAAGTAAAGGGCAAGACAAAATTCATCACCACCCGTTTTGGTAATGTCTTAGGCAGTAATGGTTCTGTAATTCCCCGCTTTAAAGAGCAGATAGAGAATGGCGGTCCCGTCACTGTTACCCATCCTGACATCATCCGTTACTTTATGACCATTCCGGAAGCTTGCCGTCTGGTGATGGAGGCTGGCATGATGGGAGAGGGAAACGAGATCTTTGTTTTTGAGATGGGGGAGCCCGTTAAGATTGTAGATTTGGCAACACGTATGATTGAGTTGGCCGGTTACCGTGCGGATGAGGACATCAAGATAGAGTTTACTGGCCTTCGTCCCGGGGAGAAACTTTATGAGGAGCTTTTGAGTACTGAGGAGAATACTCTTCCTACTTCTAATAAGAAGATCAAAATCGCCAAGGTCCGTCGTTATGAGTATGATGACGTGTTGGATGCTTACTCCGATTTTAAGGTCCTGGTCCGAAACGTGAAAATCATGGATACTGTCACTTTGATGAAAAAGATTGTCCCGGAGTTTATCTCTAGGAACTCTCGGTTTGAGGTCTTGGATAAAGGAGACTTTTTATCTGAAAAATAAATCCGCCAATAAGAAAAATATTATGAAAATAGCAGTAGCTGGAACCGGTTATGTGGGTTTGTCAATGGCAACGTTATTATCCCAGCATCACGAAGTGATGGCTGTGGATATAGTGCCTGAGAAAGTTGATAAGATTAACTGTCGGATATCCCCTATACGGGATGAATACATCGAAAAGTATTTTGTGGAAAAGGACTTGAATCTTGTAGCGACTCTTGATGCGGAAAAAGCATATAAAGATGCTGACTTTGTTGTCATTGCCGCCCCTACGAATTATGATCCGAAGAGGGACTTCTTTGACACGTCTGCGGTGGAAGCCGTTATTCAATCGGTGATAGGGTATAATCCTAATGCGATAATGGTTATCAAGTCTACAATCCCTGTAGGATTTACTGCATCCGTACGTGCAAAATACCTATCCGACAATATCATCTTCAGTCCGGAATTTCTTCGTGAATCGAAAGCCTTGTATGACAACCTGTATCCTTCGCGTATCATTGTGGGTACAGATATGGATAATCCTAAACTAGTTGAACGGGCAAAGCTATTTGCTAGCTTGCTTCAGGAAGGTGCAATCAAGGAAAATATTGATACCTTGTTTATGGGTTTAAAAGAGGCAGAGGCTGTGAAACTGTTTGCTAATACCTACTTGGCTTTACGCGTGAGTTATTTCAATGAGTTGGATACTTATGCGGAAATGAAAGGACTTGATACCCGGGCCATCATCAATGGTGTAGGTCTTGATCCGCGTATTGGCACTCACTATAATAATCCGTCATTCGGTTATGGCGGCTATTGTCTTCCTAAGGATACCAAACAGTTGTTGGTAAACTACCAGGATGTACCACAGAATATGATGACTGCCATTGTGGAGAGCAATCGGACCCGTAAGGACTTTATCGCTGATCGCGTGTTACAGATTGCCGGAGCCTATGACAGCAACAGTTCATTTGATGCCACTAAGGAAAAGATTGTTGTCGTCGGTGTTTATCGTCTGACGATGAAGTCCAATTCCGACAACTTCCGTCAGAGCTCCATTCAGGGCGTAATGAAGCGCGTCAAGGCAAAAGGTGCGTCGGTCATCATTTATGAGCCGTCCCTTGAAGATGGAAGTACCTTCTTCGGATCAAAGATAGTCAATAGCCTTGACGAGTTCAAGAAGCGGAGCGATGCTGTCATTGCCAATCGCTATGACTCATGTCTTGATGACGTTATTGAAAAAGTATATACACGCGATATTTTCAAGAGAGACTAAATATGAATATATTGGTAACAGGAGCAGCCGGTTTTATAGGCGGTAACCTTTGCTTACGTATATTGGCAGAGCAGCCCGAAAACATAATCATAGGCATTGATAATATCAATGACTATTATGACGTCAGCATCAAACAGTGGCGTCTTGACCAGTTTGCAAAATACGGAGACCGTTTTATTTTCATCAAGGGGAACATTGCTGATAAGATACTAATTGATAAGGTGTTTGCTGAATATAATCCGAAGATTGTCGTCAATCTTGCTGCTCAGGCTGGTGTACGATATAGTATCAGTAATTCAGATGCTTACATTGAGAGTAACCTCGTAGGCTTTTACAATATTCTTGAAGCTTGCCGTCACAGTTATGACAACGGTGAGGAAGGAGTGAGACATTTGGTTTACGCTTCCTCAAGTTCCGTCTATGGCAGCAATAAGAAGGTGCCTTACAGCACAGACGATAAGGTGGACAATCCCGTCAGTCTTTATGCTGCCACTAAAAAGAGTAACGAATTGATGGCACATGCTTATTCGAAGCTTTATAACATTCCATCAACGGGGCTTCGCTTTTTTACCGTTTACGGTCCTGCCGGTCGTCCCGACATGGCATACTTTGATTTTACTGACAAATTGCTGAAGGGTGAGACAATACAAATCTTCAACTATGGTAATTGTAAGCGCGATTTTACGTATATAGATGACATCGTAGAGGGTATAATGCGTGTCATGGTGAAAGCCCCAGAACGCCAGGACGGAGAAGATGGTCTGCCTATTCCTCCTTACAAAATATATAATATAGGCAACAACCAACCTGAGAACCTCCTTGACTTCGTGCAGATTCTGCAAGAAGAACTTATCCGTGTTGGTATTTTGCCGGTAGACTACGACTTTGAAAGCCATAAGGAACTTGTTCCCATGCAGCTAGGAGATGTCCCTGTTACTTATGCCGACACTACACCATTGGAGCAAGACTTTGGCTTCAAGCCAAGTACTTTTCTTCGCGAAGGACTCCACAAGTTTGCTGAGTGGTACAAGGAGTTTTATATGAAGTGATTTGTAGCGTGAGCGAAAGAAGCAAGGTAGTTCACTATAGATAATGTCGATTTGGCATTGGCTGACTAAAAGTACTGATAAATAGCCGGTTTTCCATAAATTGATGAGGACTGAAAACAAAATTTCAACCTTCACTTCCGTCTAGCATTCTGTGCGAGACGAGTTGGAGGTATAGAGTAAAGCCCGTATTTTTATGACCAAGACGAAAGAAGATTCCCTAATATGAATAGAAACATTTGTAATTGATGGCATTGGCCAAGAGCGTAACAAAATCGATAATTTGGAAAATTGCATAGACGTAGTCTTTCCCAAAAATAGATTAAAATAAAGTAGTCAGAGCAAACAAGAGTTTTACGGATTTTTATGCTACTTTTCTCGTTCGCAACTTTTATCTAGCTATGTTTAATAGAAAAAATTATGGAAGTAATAAAGACAGCAATTGATGGTGTGGTGATCATTGAACCGACAGTATTCAAAGATGCACGGGGATATTTCTTTGAATCATTTTCACAACGTGAATTCGATGAGAAGGTCAGACCAATAAATTTTGTACAGGACAACGAGTCGATGTCGAGTTACGGTGTGATGCGCGGCTTGCATTTCCAAGCACTGCCTTTCACCCAGTCCAAGCTCGTCCGCTGTGTGAAAGGCAGAGTTCTTGACGTGGCAGTTGATATTCGTAAAGGATCACCCACTTACGGACAACACGTTGCTGTTGAATTAACAGAGGACAATCACCGTCAGTTCTTCGTTTCCCGCGGCTTTGCTCACGGCTTCGCTGTACTTAGCGAAATAGCGGTGTTCCAATATAAATGTGACAATTTCTATCACCCTGAAGCAGACGGTGGTATCTCAATCTTGGACGAGAGTCTCGGCATAGATTGGAAAATACCGATTGATAAAGCCTTGCTGTCTGATAAAGACACTAAACACGCACTATTGAAAGACTTCAATTCGCCATTTGACATTAATATTGATTTGTACTAAGCTATAAATTGCATAAATCGATAGGCTTTCATTGATTAGACGTGGAGGATTGTAAGACCAAAATCCTATAAGTTAGGGATTGACAGATCGATGAAGCGTTAATGTGACATTCAAAAATGCTAAAATTAATATGTGATTATTGTCTATGTTTAAGAGTCTTGAATAATTAATATGGCTCACATAATTACACTGATTTGCTAGCATCAGATGCCCAACTGATATAAACTTACTGATGATATTCAATTCTTTTCAATTCATATGGCTATTTCCTATAATTTTTGGAGTATATATGGTCATATTGAACTATACAGGTAAACATAGCATAAAGATAGCAAACTACTTCTTACTGTTGAGTTCGTACGCTCTATATGCTCAACATAACCCGTTTGCTCTATTTGTTCTTTTATTCGTAACCTTTGTTACATATTTTGGAGCACGCTTGATAGAGAATTTCCGCCAATACAAAAAAGCGTTGATATATGGTTTAGTGACTCTTGCACTTACACCACTTTTCTTTTATAAGTATTACGACTTTTTTAAACAAGTAGTAATAGACGCAATGGGAGGGGAATTTGTTGGAGAGCAATGGATTGTACCTATAGGTTTGTCTTTTTTCACATTTCAGGCTCTAAGCTATCTATATGATGTATATTACGAAAAAATAAAAACCGAGAAGAACCTTTGGGACTATATGCTATTTGTGGCATTCTTCCCTCAGATTCTATCAGGTCCGATAAACCGAGCAAACGAACTGCTTCCTCAGATCAAGAACAACAGGTCTTTCAACTATGAAAAAACAGCCTTCGGCTTCAAGCAAATGCTTTATGGCATGTTCCTCAAAGTTGTTCTCGCGGACAGACTTGGAATGTATGTCGATACTGTTTATGGAGACTGGTCACTTCAAACGGGCGTAACGTGTGCAGTAGCTTCAGTTGCATATTCATTACAGATTTATGCTGATTTCGCTGGCTACTCACTCATGGCAATAGGTGTAGGGCATATTTTAGGATTCGACTTTGCAAACAACTTTAACAGACCTTACTTCTCCGTTTCTGTAACAGACTTCTGGCATAGATGGCACATATCACTCTCCTCTTGGTTAAGAGACTATGTTTATATACCGCTTGGAGGTAGCCGCTGTTCAAAAAAAAGAAACTATGTAAACATAATGATAACGTTCTTGGTCAGTGGTATCTGGCATGGAGCAAATTGGACATTCATAGTATGGGGATTGATACATGGTTTGTTCCAAGTAATAGAAAAAATTCTTGGATTAAATAAAAGAGAAAGTAAAAACTGCGTAGAGAAAGCAATTAGGATTCTGGTTACATTCTTTGTCGTTAATCTTGTATGGATATTCTTCAGAATGCCGTCGCTTAGCGAGTCTGTTGATTTTATATGCTATACGGCAGCAAACTTAACTGGTAAGTTATTCCTCCCCGATGCAGATAAAGTATTATACCTTACAATAGCTCTGTTTATATTTGCAATCAAGGAATTTTTAGACGAATACAAACCTCAACGAGTATCATTATGGAATAGTAAGCACATTATGATACGATATATAACTTATGTAGCTATGATTTTCCTCATATTTATGATTGGTGTTCTTGATTCAGGCAACTTTATATATTTGAACTTCTAATGAAACGATTGGTATTAAATGCTTTACTTCTGTTTGTTATTTGCCTCGGAGTTGATACCATAATCGGCTTTGCAGTAAATAATAGACATCATGTATCACGTGTCGATAACACTATCTTTGAGGTGAATAGTGACATACTTTGTTTTGGGTCATCTAAGGTCAGCCACAATTACAACTCAAAGGTCTTTGAAGACAGCCTAGGATGTACTTTCTCCAATTGCGGACAAGATGGAAACGGTGTGTTCTATTATTATCCTGCCATTGCTTCAATATTAGAGAGGTATACACCCAAGCTTGTAATCGTTGACATAATGCCTGAGTTTGATTTGGTCAAGTATCAGAATAACGAGCGTTATATGGCAATTATCAGACCTTACCTGAATGTTCATCCTGCATTTGGCGAGGTTGCAAGTACTGTTGATGAGACAATCAACTACAAGAAGATTTGTAATGCCTTCGTTTGGAATTCGGCAGTAACTACCCTGCTTAAATCTCAGGTCGTAAAAAAGAATGAAGAGGGCGATGGTGGTTTCAAGCCACTGCATGGTCAGATAGAGAAAAAGACAGAAGATGCCTTGACAGATTGGGAATACGACGAAATAAAACTTCAACTGCTTGATAAAACACTTTTAATGCTTTCTCAAAAGACAAGAGTGATGGTATGCTCATCACCCTGCTATTACGAGGAAAAAACATCTATATACAAGCCAGTTGAAGAACTCTGCAACAAATATAGCATACCTTACATTTCGTTTACAAATGACGAGAAATATTTAGGTAATGCCACAATATACCGTGATGAACTTCACATGAATATAGAAGGAGCTACAATTTACAGCAAGGAACTTGTACATTTTGTTCGTGAAGTATTAAATTAACATAGAATTTTTAATTTTTATCAGATTATGAAAATTTACTTAAGACCCATTACTCTAAAAGATGGCAACTTTATCGTTAAATGGAGAAACGATGAGAAAGTTAAGTCTCATTGTATGACTAAGGGAACTGTTACTGAAGAATCTAACGAGGCGTTCTTTAAAGCGAACGTTGAGACAGGTAAGTACAAACAGTTTATGGTAGAGTGTGTAGATAAGGATTTCCCTGTTGTTTCATATACTATCGCGACAGTCTATCTCAAAGATATGGACTATGATAACAAGCGTTGTGAACTTTGTATTTTCACAAGCTGTGATAGGGAATGGGATTCTGCCAGTCAGAGCGAGGCAATAAAGATGCTCGTTGAAAAGGCTTTCAACGAATATGGTATGCACAAGGTGTATTCTTATGTTTTTGCAAAGTTCCCCGAAGAGATAGAACTCCTCAAGAATGCTGGACTCGCTATTGAGGCCATATTTGAAAACGAAGCTCTTAATGAGAAAGGGGAGTACGAAGATATTGTAAGAATGTCTGTGCTTAATCAATAATATTTGGATTCTTAAATCTCAGTACAACCAATATTCATTCCTTAAGGAATGGTATGAAAAGAAAATATGGGCTTATTTTCTATAGTTCTTACCCTTGCTTTTATAATACTTGGACTATTCAGGAAGGATTCTAAATTCATTACTAGTGTACTTCTTGTATTGATATATGTACTATTTGCCTTCGAACATTCAGATGGTGACTACGAGGGATACTTGGATATGTTCGCGGAAATTACAAGCGGTCTTGACTTGATCTATGAACCTCTTTACGTATGGTCTTGTATGTTAGCAGGTAATTATGGTCTTGACTTTGACAATATGCGAATGATAATTAGCCTATTTGAGGTAGTTATTCTATACTACGTGACATGGCGCTACACGAAAAATACAGCTATGGTATTGGCCTTATTTTTTATTTTCCCAGCCACTCTGGATGCAGAGCTATTTAGATTCTTATTTGGCATGATGATGTCAATACTGGGAGTGTCATTTCTTATTACATATAGATCAAAGAAGAATATTGCCTTGTATTTGCTCTGTGTTTCTATCGGAGCTCTTTATCACACCTCTTGTTGGTTATACCTTATATATTTATTATTGTTGATAGAAGATAGTAAGAAATTAAGAAAGATAGTAACAATAAGTCTTGTCGTTTCTATAGGGCTGGTTGGGACAGGATTGTTTTTTAACTTACTTCAATTGCTTCCAATTCGAGATACAGTTATTGATAAGTATGAGACTGGTTCATATTCAAATATGACAGGATTAATTTTTGCTTGTATAAAGCAAGGTATTATTCTGTTTATGGCAATAATAGCAACGAAAAAATTGCCAACTAGTAATTATAATAACATTCCAAAGATTGACAGAAAGAACCATGCGATGATATTGCAAAACAAGATAATGGACTTAAATGTTGTTTCATTTCTTTTGTTGATTGCACTTTACTACTCATCTTCGAGTCAACGATTGGTTCACTTGGTTATTTATTTTAATTTCATTGCCTTGGCTAATAGCTGTTCATTGGGGTATAACAAACGTCAATGTTGGCTCTATGCACTTAGCTCCGCTATATTATTCCTTTTATTCTTATTATTTATAGAAGGAACAGGAACAGTATATGCTTTCACATCGCATTTTACTGAAGGATATTTTATAAAACTCTTTAAGTAAATATAATGGGACATAAATATAATTACATATTTTTTGATGCTGGCAATATTGGTAATATTGATGATTATTACTGTATATGTACAGAAGATCTCCGCAAAGAGAATAATGTTAAGGTTGTAACATTCCCTTTAGATTACACAAATTCGTTGTTACATAACTTGTTTATACTAACAAATCATTTATCCAAGAAGCTGAAAATAGGCTTTCTCAGAAAATTATGGTTTCCCTTTTACTTCAAAGTCTCAAAATTCGAAAAAAAAATGCCATTCTGTTTTATTGTGTATGGCTATTATATCAAACCCGATTACTTACGATTTCTTAAAAAGAAATATCCTAATTGTAAAATAGTCAAGATTCATAGGGATTCTTATAATATTTGGAGAAGAAAAAATCCGGAATTTACAGATAAGGATATGGCAACTCTTTTTGACCTTCAAATGTCTTATGACTTAGGAGACTCTGAGAAGTTAGGAATGATTCATTTTGACGAGATAGAGTCAATAACTCATGTAGAGGTTTCTGATAAATATCCCATCCATGATGTATTCTTTGCTGGTGCGGCAAAAGATAGACTCCCCATTTTGATAAAAGTTTATGATTATCTTGAATGTAATGGGTTTAAACCATACTTCTATCTGACAAAGGTTGCGGAAAATGAAAGAATACAAAGGGAGGGAATAGTCTATTCGGTGAAAAATATGACATATCGAGAAATGCTTTATCACACGGTTAATTCTAAGGTTGTATTGGAAATTAATCAAGGCTGTGTTGATGGTTTTACCTCTCGTTTCCTAGAATCAGTCATGTACAATAAACGTCTGTTGACAAACAACTTTACAGTACAAAAAAATAAGTATTATGACCCTACTAGAATACAATGTTTTAAGTGTATCAATGACATAGACTTATCTTTTATTAATGATCCATCTCCAATTGAATATAATTATCAAGGAGAGTTCTCGCCCAAACATCTTATAAAGTTAATAGAAGATAACCTATAATGGATGAGCAATGGAGTTAAACACAGACATAAACAAAGCTAATGTAATCTCTTCCCTAACATGGAAGTTGTTTGAGCGGTTTGTGTCGCAAGGCTTAAGCCTAGTCATACAAATCATACTCGCAAGACTTCTGCTGCCAGAAGATTTTGGCAGTCTTGCTATAATTGTTGCTATTACCAATTATGCTGCGATTTTTGTTCAGTCCGGTATTGCTACAGCTTTAATACAAAAGAAAGACTTAGATGACAAAGATGTATCTACAGTTTTAACTTCATGTTTGGTCTTAGCATTAGTCTTTTATACCATTCTATTTGTAGCTGCACCTTTCATAGCAAATGTTTTCAAATCCGACATATTAGTGCCCACTCTGCGAATACAATCGCTTGTCCTATTTCTTAACGCCATTAATTCAGTCCAAACTGCTATACTTTCTCGAAGAATGCAGTTCAAACGACTGTTCATCAGAAGTCTTATTGCTGTTCCGATCTCAGGTGTTATTGGCATAGCGATGGCTTATCTCGGTTTTGGTCTTTGGTCGCTTGTAATGTACAACCTCTCCAACATGATAGTAGTTGTACTTGTCATGAACATTGGTAACGATCTTCGAATCAAACTTGGTTTCTCAATGGAGAAAGCAAAGACCATCTATTCTTTTAGTAGTAAGATCCTTGTTACCAGCTTTGTTTCGGGAGGATACGACTTGATGCGTACTATGGCTATTGGTAAGAAGTACAATACCAACGATTTGGCTTTCTACGACAAAGCGTATTCTTATTCCTATTATATTGTTACTATCCTTAATAGTTCAATATCAAGCGTCATGCTTCCTACTTTTTCCAAGAAGCAAGACGACATAAATGAAATCAAGCTAATAGCACGACGCTCCACTAAACTTTCGGCTTTTGTTATGATACCTCTTATGGTTGGCATTGCAACCATTGCGACACCGCTGGTAAGATTACTCCTTACTGAAAAATGGATGGAGTGCGTACCCTATCTCATGATATTCTGTATGTTGCGTATTCCGGGAGTTTTCATGGCAATAGACAAACAGATTTTTTATGCTATAGGCAGAAGCGAGATAAATATGTACTATGAGTTATGCTTGTTCATCATCAATACCATTGCTCTTATTATATCATTAAAAATGGGTGTTCTTTGGATTGCCATATTTGCCTGTGCCATTGAGTATATTGGTCTCATTGCAATATTCACATTGAGCAAAAATTTGGTAAACTATAATTTCAAAGAACGATTGTTAGACTTATGGAAAAGTATAGTGTCAAGTATCGTTATGTTTACAGTCTTGAACTTTATAAATCTTCAAACATCCGATTTAGTCACAATACTTGCAAAATTCATAATCGGAATAGCTGTATATCTATTAATGTCAATGATACTACGCGACGATAGTCTTAAGTATATATTTAGTATAGTAAAAAGAAAATAACAATAAAATCGAAAAAGTTATGATCAATATTTATCAGCCTACTTTAGGCAAGGAAGAACTTGATGCTCTTCAGAAAGTTTTTGAGTCTAACTGGCTTGGAAAAGGTAAGCGAGTTGCTGAGTTTGAGGAAAAATATGCCGAGCATCTTGGCACATCGAAAGATTTGGTGCTGACTACCAACTGCTGTAGCGAAGGTCTGTTCTCATCTATGCACTTGCTTGATATTCAGCCGGGAGACGAGATTATCGTTCCTACTATCAGCTTCATCGGTGCCGGCAACGCAGTTTGCGCTCATGGTGCAAAACTTGTGCTCTGCGACGTTGATCCTCGCACTCTGAATGCTCGTGCCGAGGATATTGAGAAGGTTATCACACCGAAGTCAAAGGCAATTCTATTGCTCCATTACGGTGGTATACCTTGCGAGATGGACGAAATTATAGCTCTCGCTAGGAAGCATAACCTCAAAGTCATTGAGGACGCAGCTGCTGGTGTTTGCTCTCGTTACAAAGGCAAGGCTGTCGGTACAATCGGTGACATGGGGATGTGGTCGTTCGACGCAATGAAGATTTTGGTTTGCGGTGATGGTGCTATGCTTCACTTCAACACTCCAGAGCTTCGTCACAAGGCAGACCGCTGGCTCTACTTTGGACTCGAAACCAAGAGTGGTTACGAAAACAGCGTAGCTCAAAAGTGGTGGGAGTTCGACATTTCAAGCTTCGGACATCGGGCCATCATGAACGACATCACAGCTGTTATGGCTCTCGAACAGTTGAAGAAGTTGCCTATGTATATGGAGAAGCGTAAGGTTGTTGCTGACTTCTACAATCAGAACCTCAAGCTGTTCTCGTGGATTGAGTTGCCACCAACACTGCCTGAGTACGTAGAAACTTCATACTACTTCTATCACGTACAGATTACCAACGGCAAGCGTGACCAGTTCGCCAAGTTTCTCCGTGAGAGCGGTGTTTACACTACCTACCGTTACTATCCTCTCCACCGTGTTCCTGGCTATGGCGTAACTGGCAACTTCCCGAACGCTGACTACGCAGCCGACAACACTCTGAATCTCCCTATCCACCAGAGCATTTCGCAGGATGACCTCAACCACATTCTTGCCGTGGTGAAAGAATTTGATGAGAAATTTTGCTAATAATGATTGTGGTAGGAGTAATTTTCTCCTACTACAATAATTCATGTTTATGAGACAATTATTACGACGCATACTAAATAAGCTCAAACAATTCGGAGAAGCTTTCTACCCTTTGGAAGAGCAAGCCCGTAGAGCTGGAGTGAACATTGGGAGTGATAATTTCATAGCTTCACATTTCTGGAGTACAGAACCTTACCTTATTTCTATTGGAAATAACTGTCAATTAACTGCTGATTGTCAAGTGTTCACGCATGGGGGAGGTGGGGCTGTGAGATTTCAATTGCCAGATTTTGACTGCTTTGGAAAAGTTACAATTGGCGATTATGTTTATATAGGCAAACGTGCTTTGATAATGCCGGGTGTTACTTTAGGGAACCACGTTTTAGTAGCGGCTGGATCGGTAGTAACTAAGTCAGTTCCTGATAATATGGTTGTAGCAGGCAATCCCGCTCGCATCATCTGTACAATATCAGAGTACATAGAGCGCAACGAAAAGTATAACACCCACTCAAAAAAAATGTCTCCAGAGAAGAAGCGAGAGATGTTGCTTTCTATGGATGAAGAAAAATTCATAAAGAAGAAATGGATGGACAAGTAACTGCCTTAAAGGTAACTAATAAGCGCGACATAAATATTGATTTGCTTAGAGCTTTGGTGATGTTCTTTATTTTGGCTGAGCATCTTATAGTTAACGAGTTGTTTAATCATGACTATGCTACTAATCATGTAGTAAAAGCAATGTCGTTAATAAGTATTGTTAATAATGTTGGCTTTGAAGTATTCGAGACTCTTTGCAGTATATCTGTCAATTGTTTTATATTAATAACAGGATATTTTCTGATAGAGAGTGAGAAGTCAAAATTTTTAAAGTTTGAGTAAACATGGCTCTATGTGTTCTTTTATTCAGTAGGTATTTGTGCCTTGTGCTATATGATTAATTTGCTAACAGGGTGCGGTGATACAACTGTAAAGTGGCTTGTTTCATCATGTTTCGTGATTAAGACACCATATTTTTGGTTTGTCCCTTTCTATTTAGGTTTGATTCTTTTGTCTCCATATCTTTCAAAGGCTGTCGCAAACTTCAATAAACAGCAATATATCACGCTTCTGTCAATTCTGATTATCATGTCTGTAAATATTTACAAATTTCCATTTGGAGAGGATTTCGGAGCAAACAAAGGATGTTCGTTGCTATTCTTCATAACATTGTATTATACAGCGGGTTACTTCAAGAAATTTACCTCTCCTTTTTGTTGTAATAAATTAAGTATCAGTGTTTTAGTCTTTTTGGGGTTGTTGCAACTAGCTATTTTGATGACGCCAAGTATTATAGGGTATATTAAAAACGGAACACTTACTTATACATTCTATCATCTTACAATTGGAACGAATGGCATAGCATACTTTATGTCGGTAGCTTTGTTTGTGGTAATTTTGAATACAAAAATTCAATCCAAAAGCTTTTCAAAGATAGCAACTTGGGCCCCAAATGTATTTGCGGTCTATCTTATAACTAGTCATAGAGCACTTAAATATTACCTATACGATGAACTTGGACTATTTTCTTCAATGAGGGATTCAATATACTTGATACCTTCCGTCCTACTTGTTTCGATAGTGATATTTGTTATGTGCATTTATATAGATATGATTCGAGAGAAGTTATTTAAAATATTGAAGGTGAATGACTTTCTTGTAACTTATAATAACAAGATTAATCAGCTAATAACGAGAGTTATTGGTTAAAATAAAAATAGTGATGACTTTAACAAAATTACTCCGTGGAATATGGCATCGTGTTGGGTTGATATTCGGCGATGAGATTTATGTCAGAGTAGAATATTTTATTGTATTTGGAAAGCGACTTCGCTTAAAGAACCCTCAGACATATAGTGTCATGAAGGAGCCCACATCTATACCAGGATGGTAGATAAAGCAGAAGCTAAAAAATATGTTACAGAAATTATAGGTGAAGAATATATCATACCAACATATGGTGTTTGGAATCATTTCGATGAGATTGATTTTGATAAGCTACCCGACCAGTTCGTATTGAAGACAACACACGATAGTGGTGGCGTTGTTATTTGCAAAGACAAAAAGACACTAGATAAAAACGCTGCCAAAGTGAAACTTGAAAAGTCTCTTAAAAACGACTATTACTATACTTCCAAAGAATGGCCTTATAAGAATGTGGTCCCACGAATTATAGCAGAGAAGTATATGGAGGACGAATCCGGAGAATTTTGTGACTACAAACTGTTCTGCTTTGATGGAAAGATGAAAGCACTTTTCATTGCTACGGATAGATTTACTTCAGGTGAAGAAACTAAGTTTGATTTCTTTGACGAAAATTTTAATCATCTGCCGTTTACTAATGGACACCCTAATGCAACAAAGCCTATAAAGAAACCAGAGTCTTTTCAACAAATGAAGGATTTAGCAGAGAAACTTTCACAAAAAATTCCGCATGTTAGAGTTGATTTCTATTGTACAAAAGGAAATATTTATTTTGGAGAGTTAACATTCTTTCATAGGGGTGGCTTTAAGAGGGTTGAGCCAGAAGAATGGGATTACAGATTTGGTGAATGGATAAATCTACCTGAAAAACAATCTATTATAGGACGTGTTCGTTTGTGATTTACCTATAAGTTATAGTATTGTAGCATAACATATCAATAAAAATATTAGTGAAAATTACTCTTTTAATAGGATGCCTTACTGGCGGTGGAGCAGAGCGAGTGGTTTGCAATCTTGCAAATCACCTTGCTGCACATAATCATGATGTTGATGTATTGATTGTTGCAAATGATATTACCTACAAGCCCAATTCAAATGTCAACGTTATAAGTATGTCGGGCGAATCGGGTACTTATTTTGTACCAAAAACGATCATTAATTTGTGGCGTTTATATAAGTTCAACAGATACCTGCGGAATCAGAAGCGTGATTTGTATGTTACGTTCTTGCCTAAACTTTCGATAATGCTGATGCAGCAAGGTAGATTCTTTAAGGCTCCAGTAGTGCTGGCTGAAAGAAGTAATCCAGAGAAATTTTGTAGTCGTTCAAAGGAAAACGACACCAACTTCTTGAAGTATTATTCAAAAGCTGATGGATATGTTTTTCAGACTGACGATGCACGTTCTTACTATGACGAGCGAGGTCTTAACGTTAGTAATTCAGCAGTCATACCGAATGCTATCAATGAGGCTTTTGTACTGGAACCATACACAGGTGAGAGAGAGAAAGTTATTGTCAGCGTGGGTCGCTTGATAAAAGAGAAGAATTTTCACATTCTTATATCTGCTTTCGCAAAAATAGCACCTAAATTCCCTGAATACAAACTTAGGTTCTATGGTCAGGGAAAAATGTTGGAAACATTACAGGAACTAACGAAAACACTTGGAATAGTAAACCGCGTAGAGTTTGCTGGCTACGTGCATAATGTGTCGGAAGTCTTACGAAAGACAAGTTTGTTTGTTTTATCATCAGAGTTTGAAGGTATGCCAAACGCTTTGTCCGAGGCTATGGCTTTAGGTTTGCCTTGTATCGCAACAGATTGTCCTGTTGGAGGTCCGAGGTTCTTAATTGAAGAGGAAGTCAATGGATTGCTTGTTCCAGTTGGTGACGTAGATTCAATGGCTGATGCCATTGAAAGAGTGCTAAACAACGAAGAACTGAAGGAGAAACTTGGTCAGAATGCGAGGCATATATCTGAGAGGCTTTCTTCCGATAAAATATATAATATGTGGGAGGAGTTCCTTGTACGCACTGCTAATAATAAGAAATAGATAGGATAGATGATTAATGTAATTTATTTGGTGACTCGGCTGATGGGTAATGATGGACCTATCAGTCAGGCATATAATTTAGCGACTGGTTTTAAAGCCATCAAGGATGTGAACTTTCAGATAGTTTGCATCTCAAATGAGTTGACTAACCGAACAATTGAAAAGAAGTTCTTAGATGCTGGAATAAAGGTGGTGAGAATGTACCACAAAGGTACAGACGTGATTGGCTGTGTGAAACACCTCAAAGCGTATATAAAAGAGAACAACATCCATATTGTCCATTCTTCTGGCGTTCGTCCGGATACGATAAATGCACTGCTTGGTAATTGCGTGAAGCATATCACTACCGTTCGTTCTGAACCTTTACGCGTTGGTGAAAAGATGAATGTTTTTATCGGTTGGTCGATGGCTAAATTAATGCTCTGGAGTATGAGAAGGATGGATAAAGTCATTGCTTGTTCTGAGTCTTTGGCAGATGTAATTAGAAAGACGCACAAGATGGATTGTGTGGCTGTGCAGAATGCTGTTGATATTGACCTCTTCAAAGCTGTAGATGCAGATGAGAAGATGGCTATTAGAAATAAACTTGGTCTACCGACGGACAAGAAGATAATATTGTATCTGGGTAGCCTGATTCCAAGAAAGAACATCAACTATTTAGTACGTGCTTATAAGAAAGCTACGACTGATTGTTTGTTGGTTTTGATAGGCGACTACAACGGAGCGTTTGAGAACACATATAAGAAGGAGAACGATGAAAAGGTGTTGTTTCTCGGACAGAAAGCATCATTAAAATATTTGCAGTGTGCAGACTATACTATCTCTCCATCTTTGTCGGAAGGTTTACCAAACTCAGCTCTAGAGTCGCTGGCTTGTGGTGTACCGATGATTCTTTCTGACATTGATCCTCACAAGGAGATAATGAGAGTAGGCGATTTTGGTGTGATGTTTAATGCAGGCAAGGATGAGAACCTGCAAACTGCTCTCGATGAGATAGCAAAGAAAAATCATACTGAACTGGTGAATAACTGTGTGGAAGCTGCTAATGGTCGATTCAGCAAGTATCAGTTGGCTAAGAATTACCTGAAAGAGTATAATGCAGTAAAATAGAAGACAACTTATGAGTCTTGAACAGAAAGTCAATTATCAGCTGAGCAAATACCCAGCTGTAAAGAGAGTGATAAAGCGTGCTTATCAGTTGATGATGTATACTATTTCGCCTAAGATTAAGTCTGAGGGAAATATTATTAAATTGTCACCTGACGCAGATGGAGAATATTTTTTCGGATACTACGACAAGAGTCCCTGGGATGCGACTGGTCGTTATGTCCTTTGCATGAAAGCAAAGGACACTTGGAGCGATGTTTCTCCAAAGGATAAGGTGAAGATATTGTTGATTGACACTAAGACATGCACAGCTGAGATTGTAGCGGAAAGCTCTACATGGAATGTACAGCAGGGATGTATGGCCCAGTGGCTCGGACCAGATTACATGGGACGTATCATATTCAATGATTATAGAGACGGTAAATATGTTTCCGTCATTAAGAATGTATTTTCTGGTAAAGAGGAAAAAGTGATATCTTATCCTGTATATACGGTTTCGACTGATGGCAAGACGGCATTGTCATTGGACTTTTCTCGACTCTACAACTTACGTCCGGGTTATGGTTACTACAATGTGCCTGAAGTAACAAAGGGTGAAGCTTTACCTGACAGAACTTGCATCTGGAAGATAAATTTGGAAACAGGCGTAGTGCAGTCATTACTGAAATATACAGATTTTGCGGACTTCGATACCAGACTCGAAATGAAGGAAGATGGTTCTGTGCATAAGGTTAACCATTTGATGTTTTCTCCGAATGGTAAGAGGTTTATGGTACTACACCGTTGGTTCGTAGGTCAAAGGAAGTATACTCGATTGGTGACTTGTAATGTGGATGGAACTGAGATGTATAATCTGAGCGACGACGATATGGTGAGTCACTGCTTCTGGAAGAATGACGATGAGATACTTGCGTTTGAGAATAAGAAATCAACAGGACCAGGCTATTATCTGATGAAAGATAAAACGAAAGAGTATAGCCAACACTGGAAAGAATTGAACGGTGATGGTCATCCTAGTTATTCTCCAGATGGTAGTTTGGTTGTAACGGACTCTTATCCTGACAGAACTAGAATAGCTACTGTAAAGATAATGAAGGGTGAAGAGGTGAATGTTGTGGCAAGAGTGTTTGCTCCATTTAAATATGACAATGATACCCGCTGCGACCTGCATCCTCGTTGGAGTAGGGATGGAAAGATGGTTTGCTTCGATTCCATTTTTGAAGGTAAGCGTGGATTATATGCTGTGATACTATAAAGTAATAAAATATAAATATATGGCTTATAAGAATCTTAAGTTTCCTGCCGACTCAAAGTTTTTGGTGACTGGTGGGGCAGGATTTATCGGTTCAAACCTTTGCGAGGCTATTCTTGACCTCGGTTACAAGGTGCGTTGTCTCGACGACTTGTCAACAGGTAAGCAGGCAAATGTGGATATGTTCCTTGACAACTCTAACTATGAGTTTATCAAGGGTGACATCAAGGATTTCGATATTTGTGTGAAAGCATGCGAAGGTGTTGACTATGTGTTGAATCAGGCTGCATGGGGTAGTGTTCCTCGTAGTCTGGAAATGCCGTTGTTCTACTGCATGAATAACATCAATGGTACACTCAACATGATGGAAGCAGCTCGTCAGCAGGGCGTGAAGAAGTTTGTCTATGCAAGTTCTTCATCGGTTTATGGTGACGAACCTAACCTCCCAAAGAAAGAGGGACGCGAAGGTAACTTGCTTTCTCCATATGCGCTTACTAAGCGTTGCGATGAGGAATGGGCGAAACTGTACACAAAGTATTATGGTCTCGACACCTATGGAATGCGTTATTTCAACGTCTTTGGTCGCCGTCAAGATCCTCACGGTGCATATGCTGCTGTTATTCCTAAGTTCATAAAGATGTTGCTTAATGGAGAGACTCCCACAATTAATGGAGATGGCAAGCAGAGTCGCGACTTTACCTACATCGAGAACGTAATTGAAGCCAATCTAAAATCTTGTCTTGCTCCAAGCGAATCAGCAGGTCAGGCTTACAACATCGCTTACGGCGGTCGCGAGTATCTGATTGACATTTACTATTCACTCACCAATGCTCTCGGTATAGACATCAAACCAAATTTCGGTCCAGATCGAAAAGGTGACATCAAACACTCAAATGCTGAAATCAGCAAGGCAAAGCGACTGCTCGGCTACGATCCGGAGTACGACTTCGACCGTGGTCTGCAAGAGGCTATTGACTGGTATAAGACAAATCTTTAATTAACAACGTATTATAAAATTATAGAGAAATAGAATATGGAAACTAAAATTTGTGTAATCGGACTTGGATATGTAGGTCTTCCTTTAGCACGTTTATTTTCAACCAAATATAGGACGATCGGTTTTGATATGAATCAGCGTCGCGTTGACACCCTTATGGTTGGTCATGATGCAACGTTAGAAGTTTCTGACGAACTACTTCAGGACGCTATCAACAACCATGGCTTCAAGTGCACAGCCAACATCGATGAAATTCGTGACTGTAACTTCTACGTTGTTGCTGTTCCTACACCTATTGATAAGGACAATAACCCTGACCTCACTCCGCTCATTGGAGCAAGTACTACTGTTGGTAAGGTTATCTCAGAGGGTGACATCGTGGTTTACGAGTCAACCGTTTATCCAGGTGTGACTGAAGACGATTGCATCCCTGTTGTCGAGAAGGTTTCAGGCTTGAAGTACAACATTGAATTTTTCGCAGGCTACTCTCCAGAGCGTATCAATCCGGGGGACAAACAGCACACCGTTGAGCATATCAAGAAGGTGACTTCTGGTTCAACTCCTGAGATTGGCAAAAAGATTAACGAGATTTACAGCTCAGTCATCACCGCAGGTACTCACCTTGCTCCGACTATTAAGGTCGCTGAAGCTGCCAAGGTTATCGAGAACTCACAGCGTGACATCAACATTGCCTTCGTAAATGAGCTTTCCAAGATATTTAATCGCATGGGTATCAATACTCAGGATGTACTCGAAGCAGCAGGTACCAAGTGGAACTTCTTGCCTTTTCGACCGGGTCTCGTGGGTGGGCACTGCATTGGAGTTGATCCTTACTATCTCGCACAGTGCGCTCTCCGTTATGGCTACAATCCCGAGATTATTCTTGCTGGTCGCCGTATGAATGACGGTATGGGTGCATATGTTGCAGAGTCTGTGATTAAGCTTATGCTGAAGAAGGGTATTCAGGTTTTGAAATCTGACATTCTTATCCTCGGTTTTACTTTCAAGGAGAACTGCCCTGATTGTCGTAACACCAAGATTATGGATATCGTGAATGCTCTGAAAGAGTACAATCTCAATCTCACTATTTACGATCCTTGGGTAAATCCAACTGTAGCAATGTATGAGTATGGTGTAGAAATTACTAACGAGCTACCGAAGGAAAAGTTCGATGCTGTAATCCTCGGAGTTGCACACAACGAGTTCAAGACTCTTGATGTACCTGTACTTGGCAAGGAAAATTCTGTAGTTTACGATGTTAAGTGGTTGCTTCCAACTGATCAACCTGATGGAAGATTGTAATTAAGTACTTAATGGTAAAGATAAGTGTCTTAATTGTAACGAGGAATGCAGAAAAACATATTCTCAGTTGCCTCAAGTCGATAATAAATCAATTCCCAGATAATAACGGCTGGGAATTGATTATTGTTGATGGTATGAGTAAAGACAAAACTAGAAAAATAGTCGAAGATTATCTGAAAGACAAGGGGGTTGAGTATAGGGTTGTTGATAATCCAAGATTCACTCTTGCTACAGGCTGGAATTTAGGTGTCTCTGTCGCTAAAGGTGATTATGTGGTTCGTCCAGATGCTCATGCCGAGTTGTTGGATAATTATATATTGAATGGCGTAGCTCATTTGGATAAAGAACCAGAATTGGTAGCCGTAGGTGGTATACTTATAACAAAGTCTGAGAACCTGATTGGTGAAGTGATAGCAGCTGTGTTGTCAAACCCTGTTGGTATTGGCTACTCTCTTTTCAGAGTTGGAGTCTCAAAAGATACATATACCGATACTGCAGTATATGCCGTGTATAGAAAGCCTGTATTTTCTCAGGTGGGAGGTTTGAACGAGTCGTTGACACGAAACCAAGATATAGACTTCCACAGACGAATACTCGACGATGGGCATAAGATAATGACAGCTGCTGACATGAAGGCTGTTTATCACAGTCGCAGTACGGTGAAGAAATTCCTTAAGCAAGGATGGCAAAATGGATTTTGGATTACTAAGGGTGAGACTAGACACCTGAACCACCTTGTTCCTATGTTTTTCTGCTTTGGCTTTATTTTTGTGTCCATATTTTGTTCTTGGCTGTTGGTTATCATGATGTCTATCTATTTTGCATTGGTGATGTGTTCTTATATCTTCATAAGTAAGTTATATAATCCTGTGAAGATTATATTAGCAGCATTATTTACGTTTACATTGCATGTTACATATGGAAGCGGTTCTATCTATGGTCTAATTCGCAGACTTTTCTGAAATGACTATAGAATAAAAAGCAGTAATAATGGTGGAGAACCACCATTCGTTTACAGACTATGCCGGTAGTAGTGAAGGTAAAGAACTGGAACGAGAATTAAGAAGGCTTTTCAAGGGTGATTTTACTTCACTCAGAGAGATAGGCTTGCTATCAAACAGTTCACAATTTTATTCATGATTACGCATGTTCAGTTTCATTTGTCTGTGAAGGTGTCAATCTGCGACGTATCCTTGACTGGGTATTTTTCTATGAAAAGGAGAAAGACAGCGTAGATTGGAAGCATCTAGATGAATCGTTGAAAAAATAAACTAAATCCTTTTGCCGATCTTATGGTTCAGTTCTCAGAACAGTACTTAGGACAGCATTTCCCAAAATATAACTGTGATCAGAAGTTTGATGAAAAGCTAATAGGTGTCATTACAGACTTGTTAACGAAAAGAGAAACGAGAACGACAGAGGATTGCATGTTATAGCTGAACAGGCTTAGAAGAATGTGGCAGTTCAGGTGCTGATGAGATTACCTGTTTAAAGGCTGTTTGGATTACGTTTGCGTATCGTTCGTTTTTGTTTCGCAAAACAGAATTGACTTCCCTTTAATGTGGCAATGTGCCAATAAAAGATGAGCAACACATTCGAAGCGAGAATTTAAAGTAGTCTTGTTATGATATTAAAATGGATATTTGACCGTTTGGTCAGTTTTATTGGTCTTTGTTTCCTTTGGCCTATACTACTCGTGGTGGCAATTCTAGTGAAAGTTAAAATGCCGGATGGTCCTGCTTTCTTTGTTCAGAAACGAGTTGGACGTGGTGGTAAGCTTTTTAATTGTCATAAATTCCGCACAATGACAGTGAAGCATAATGGCTCTACTGTCAGTGTGGCCGGTGATAATCGCATTACTTCACTTGGTACAACATTGCGTCATTACAAACTCGATGAACTGCCTGGATTGTGGGATGTGTTGATTGGCAACATGAGTTTTGTTGGTCCGCGTCCGGATGTTCCTGGATATGCCGATAAATTGGAAGGTGATGACCGTATAGTGTTGAAGCTACGTCCTGGTATTACTGGTCCGGCAACGCTGAAATATCGCTTGGAAGATGAGATGATTTCTGATTATGTGACTGAAAAACAGGAGGGGGGCGATCATCGGTCAATACAAGAAATAGCGGAAGAATATAATGATAAGGTGATTTATCCAGACAAGGTTAGGATAAATAAATATTATTATGAGCACTATTCATTCATCAAGGATATCCAAATGATTTTCTGTACGGTGTTAGGAAAGAAAATGGAGTATAATAACGAAATAATATAAACTTATGACAAACAGAATATATTTATGTCTTGCCCACATGTCGGGCAAAGAACAGGACTTCGTTAAAGAAGCATTTGATACCAACTGGGTCGTTCCTCTTGGTCCGAACGTGAATGGGTTTGAGGAAGATCTGAAGCTGTTTGTAGGTGGTCGGAATGAGGTTGTGGTTCTTTCGGCAGGTACAGCTGCCGTACATTTGGCCTTGATTGCTTGCGGTGTGACCCCCGGGGACGAAGTGATTGTGCAGTCGTTTACGTTTTGCGCTTCCTCGCATCCGATCGCTTACTTAGGTGCTAAGCCTGTATTCGTGGATTCGGAAATGGATACCTGGAACATGGATCCAGAACTATTAGAAATAGCTATTAAAGACCGTATTGAGAAAACCGGAAAGAAACCGAAAGCAATTGTGCCTGTGTATCTGTATGGTATGCCTGCCAAGATCGATGAAATCATAGCAATTGCGGAGAAGTATGACATTCCTGTTATCGAGGATGCTGCCGAAGGTTTTGGCTCGAAGTATAATGGGCAAATGTGTGGTACATTCGGAAAGTACGGTGTGCTGAGTTTCAATGGTAATAAGATGATTACGACTTCAGGTGGTGGGGCTCTAATAACTCCTTCTGCAAATGATAAGAAAGAAATAATGTTCTATGCTACCCAAGCCCGTGAAGCATATCCATATTATCAACATGAGAATATCGGTTATAACTATCGTATGTCAAATATCTGCGCTGGTATCGGTCGAGGGCAGATGACTGTGGCTGACGAGCATATTTCTCACCATAAGCACATTCAGAAGATGTATGAGGAGTTACTTGCAGACATTAAAGGTGTGACTATTCATAGTCAGCCTTCCACAGGAGAATATGATAGCAATTATTGGCTCTGTACCATAACTTTGGATCCTGCGCTGAGGGTGAGAGGACAGGAAAATGCTTATCAGGTGGTGGTTCAAGGCGCAGTGGGAGGTGCTGCTGGTGTGACTCATGAGGCAAGGGAATTACATACCGATTGCGAGCCTAATGCTAATGTTGAAGCTATGCGTATTTTCCTTGATACAAAAGGTATTGAGAGTCGCCCTCTTTGGAAACCTATGCATAAACAACCTGTATATGCCGATGCTGATGCATATGTGAACGGGGTTTCAGAAAACCTCTTTAAAGTAGGAATGTGTCTGCCTAGTGGACCGTGTGTTACTGATGATGAGGTACGTTACATCGTTGAGTGTATTAAAGAAGCAATTCTTGTCGGTTAATACTTTATGTCCGATTTTTGCTTGTGATTAGCATTAAAAAAGCTCTTTTTACTGAGACGAAATATACATATGTTTGCACGATACACATTCACTCACAGTTTTGGAATCGTGCGCCGATGCTGTTTGTGATATGGAAGAAAGTTGGGACTTGTGTTTCTCGGCTCACGAAATTTTTTTGCCAATAATAGAATTTCGCTTCGTTAATTACTTCATTGGCATAAAAATCACGAACCTTTAAACGGCTCCTCTCGTTACGGGAATAGATTGATTCAAACTCTTTAAGCTTCCACATAGCTTTTGGGCGACAAAGGTAGAACAGAACAAAAGAAGTGAAAAGACGGGGGCAGCGAATGCTTACAAAGTAAATTAGTGCGAGTTATAAAATAGGATATTATTCCATCTGTAATTACCTGCAATTCAGTTCTTAGAGTTGTAAAAATAACGGTTGGGAACGTGTTTTTGAACGAACGCACCGATAAAAAGAAAAAAACATTGAGAAGATTGTATTGAATCTTCTCAATGTTTGAATCCAATCATTAAGAAGATTTTTTCAAACTTCCCAATGATTTTTGTAAGCTTTCAAAGTGACATAATGACAAAGAGGACATATGGCCTCTTTTATAAATTCTTATGATGCGTTCTTTAAACTACTTTGCTGATTTTTAATTTATTGAGTGCCTTTTATGGACTGTTTTTATGTGATTGCCGAAATCGTATTTTACGCGAGCTAGATTGTTGCTTTGTTGATGAACGCTTCCGGTAGTTTACCAATAAAGTGTTGGATATTGTACGGATTATTTAAAGGATGAAGTGTGGGAGATAGCATTAAGGACAATAATAACTGGTTATGCTCATAATAACAGGAAATCAGGCAGATATTTGTACACGATTTTAGGAAAACATGGCCTTTGCTTTCTGTTTTTTACCTTGCTGGTCCGCTTCTTTTTCCTCATTGCTATCTTCAAAACTATCATGTGCCTTTTTGTCCTTTTGTCTTTTTGAGAGAGAAGGATAAAGCGAAGTGTCGAATGCGGATGAGTGCATGCAACTTTTTGTAAACCAGATTATAACATGCTATTTATTTCTCGGATAGGGAAAACGGAATCCTCAAAATAGGTTGTAATATCGCGTAATATGCTTTTGGGGGAATATTTTTGTGGCAGGCTTCGCAAGCGAGGAGATTTCATTGATCAACAGTTAATAGGTTTAAGAAAATGTGCTACAAAAAAACTAGCTGGTTTCTTTTTTGCTTTCTATTCTTGATAGAAGAGGTGATTTTTTGACATAAAAGCTTTCTTTATTTAATTTATTTTATATCTTTGCTAGCATATCAAGATTACAATCAACTATTTATTCACATAAACTTAATAAAATTATGTTCAAAGCTCCTTTTTCTTTTGACGGTCGTATTCGTAGAATCGAATATTTCCTGTCTGGTATTATCGGTGGTATCGTTTTTGGTGTTGCCTATTCTCTCGGTTTAGCTACTTTGTTTCTTGGTGCGGCTGCCGGTTCCGCGGGTGGTTCCCTGTTTGGTATCTTGATTGGTATCGTAGCGGGAATAGCTTCTATATGGTTCTCTTTGGCGCAGGGCGTGAAGCGGTTGCATGACTTGAACAAGTCCGGTTGGTTGATACTCATTTGCTGTGTTCCTATCATCGGGTGGGTATTCAGTCTTTACATGTTGTTTGCCGATGGTACGGTAGGTCCTAATCAGTATGGTGAAGATCCGAAGAACCGTATGCCATATCAGCCGCAGCCAACTTCTGTAAATGTAACAGTGAATGTGTCGAGAGAAACTCCTGCTGAAGCACCTGCCGAAGAAGAAAAAACAGAAAAAGCCGAATAGTCTTTAATAAGCAGAAATATGGTTGCCTCTTGCAAAATTCGTTTTGCGAGAGGCATTTTTTTACTACCTTTGAGGATTGGTAAACAGAAAAAAGAAGATAAATATGAAAAAAGTAATTTGCAGTGAAAAAGCACCGGGAGCTATCGGTCCTTATAGTCAGGCGATAGAAGCCAATGGAATGGTATTCGTATCGGGTCAGTTGCCTATCGATGCGGCTACCGGAAAGATGGCGGAAGGAATTGAAGAACAGGCACGCCAGTCGTTGGAGAATATAAAACACATCCTGGAAGAAACAGGGCTGACAATGGGAAACATTGTAAAAACGACTGTATTTCTCCAGGATATGTCTTTCTTTGCCGGAATGAACAGCGTATATGCTACGTATTTTGACGGAGCTTTTCCGGCACGTTCGGCTGTGGCCGTAAAGGCTTTGCCGAAGGATGCGTTAGTGGAGATTGAGTGTATCGCGGTTCGCTAACAAATCGGCGACAATAAAACTGCTGCCTCCCACGAAGATGAAGTCTTTAGGGGGGCAGTTTTCTTTTGCTGCCCGTACGGCATCCACTACGGTAGGGTAGGAGGTGCCTTTCAGTCCCGCTTCCGAAGCCATTTTCATCAGCTCATCTTCCGGCATTGCACGTTTCACGCTCGCTTTGGTGAAATAGTAGGTGGCGTCTTTCGGTAACAGTTCCAGAACACTGCTGATATCCTTGTCGCTGACCATGCCGAATACAATATGCAATTCCTGATGCAACTTTTCGTGTATATACTTCAATTGCTTGCGAATACTTTTAAAGCCATCAGCGTTGTGACCTGTGTCGCAGATGAGGTCAGGATAGCTTTGGAGTTTCTGCCAGCGTCCCATCAGACCGGTCATCTCGCATACATTAGAGAATCCGGTATGGTAATCTTTATTACAGATTTCATATCCCAGGTTCTTTAAAATATCCAGGGCTGCCAGGATTGTGAGACAATTTTCTGTTTGATAGAGACCGCTCAGTTCGTAGTATAATCCCGTCATAAAACTGGAATTATGAATGGATATTGCGTCTTTTCTTTTATCCATGATTCTGTCTATCGCACGTATGGCGTCAGCCGGGTTGATAAGAGAGACAAATTGCATCATTTTCATTGGAAGCGTCTGTATCTGCTGAAGTTTTATTTCCTCCTCCAATAATTCCTGCAAATCGGCTCTGGACTCTTTCAGGTTATCATATGACAAATATTGCACATGCGTGAAACTCTTTAATTCTTCCGAGAAGGTGATGAAGGTATTCATTGCCTTGGCTTTCATCGTAAATACTCTTTTCACCGCTCCGGATACTTTTCCCACTACTACCGGAACATCTTCTTTGATAATTCCTGCCTTTTCTTTGGCTATTTTAGTCAGTGTGTGGCCCAGATATTGCATATGGTCGAAACCGATATTGGTAATAACACACAGATCGGGGGTGATGATATTGGTACAGTCCAGACGTCCGCCCATGCCTACCTCGATCACTGCCACATCTACCTTCTGATCGGCAAAATAGCGGAATGCCATTGCCGTGGTAAGTTCGAAGAAAGAAGGGTGCAGAGGTTCGAAAAAGGAACGGTGGTCTTCTACAAAGTTGACCACATACTCTTCGGGAATCATTTCACCGTTGATACGGATACGCTCGCGGAAATCGATCAGATGCGGGGAAGTGAATAACCCGACTTTATAGCCCGCGGCTTGTAGCACGGCAGCGATCGTATGCGAACAGGAACCTTTTCCATTTGTCCCGGCGATATGTATCGTTCTGAATTCTTGATGCGGATGACCTAAATGTTCGTCCAATTTGTGTGTTGTCTCTAAACCTGGCTTATATGCTTTACCACCTATTTGCTGAAACATCGGTGCACTTTCATATAAGTACTTTAAAGTGTTCTGATAATCCATGTTTTATAATATTTAACTCCGGGCAATCTTTATTGCTCGCAAAATTGTTTATCTTTAGAACCATCATTCCAACTGTAAACGGAGGATTGATGAATGAGACTGCAAATATCAACATTAAAATCTAAGAAATCATGGGAACTAAGAAAAATTTTGTAATTGACACAAATGTTATTCTTCACGACTATAATTGTTTGAAGAATTTTCAGGAAAATGATATTTATCTCCCCCTTGTCGTACTGGAAGAACTGGACAAGTTCAAGAAAGGAAACGAGCAGATTAATTTCAATGCCCGTGAGTTTGTCCGGGAACTGGATTTGCTGACAAGTGACGAACTTTTCTCTAAAGGAGTGAGTCTGGGAGAAGGATTGGGACGCCTGTTCATTGTCCCCGGCAATGTGGATGCTCCCAAAGTTCATGAATCTTTTCCGGTGAAGAAACCCGATCATCTGATATTGGCAGCCGTTGAATATCTGGCGGGTAAATATCCGAAGACTCCGGCTATCTTAGTGACCAAGGATGTGAATCTGCGTATGAAGGCACGTTCCATCGGTATTACCAGCGAAGACTATATCACAGATAAAGTATCCAATGTCGATATATTCGAGAAATCCAATGAGATCTTTGAAAACGTGGATCCGGCATTAATCGACCGTATCTATTCCTCCAAAGAAGGCATCGACCTGAGTGAATTTGACTTTAAAGACGTCATTCATCCTAACGAATGCTTCGTTCTGAAAAGTGACCGGAACAGTGTACTGGCACGATACAATCCTTTTACCCATTCCATTTGCCGCGTCACGAAGGGACGCAACTATGGCATTGAACCTCGCAATGCCGAACAGAGTTTTGCTTTCGAGATACTGAACGATCCGAACGTCAAACTGGTGGCATTGACAGGAAAGGCAGGAACGGGTAAGACATTGCTGGCTTTAGCGGCAGCTTTAGGTAAGTTGACTGATTATAAGCAAGTATTGCTGGCACGTCCGGTGGTGGCGTTGTCCAACAAGGATATCGGTTTCCTTCCGGGAGACGCACAGGAAAAAGTTGCTCCATATATGCAACCGCTGTTTGACAACCTGAATGTGATCAAACGTCAGTTTGCCGCTAACTCGACCGAAGTGAAACGTATCGAAGATATGCAGAAGAGCGAGCAACTGGTGATTGAAGCGCTGGCATTTATCCGCGGACGTAGTTTGAGTGAAATGTACTGTATCATTGACGAAGCGCAGAACCTGACCCCGAATGAAATAAAAACGATCATTACCCGTGCAGGCGAAGGTACGAAGATGGTGTTTACGGGAGATATTCAGCAGATTGACCAGCCGTATCTGGATAGCCAGTCCAATGGTCTTGTATATATGATCGACCGTATGAAAGACCAGAATATCTTTGCACATGTCAATCTGGTGAAAGGCGAACGCAGTCAGTTGAGTGAGTTGGCCAGTAATCTGTTATAAATAATAAAGAACTAAAAAAAAGAAGAATGAAGAATTACCGGTAGTATAAATGCGCCGGCGGATTCTTCATTCTTCTTTTTTATTCTTTGTTTCTAGTTCTTCATTCTTAATTTTCTTTCTTACCGAAATATTTTAGGAATTGCGTACGTTCGAACGTATTGATGCCTTGAACGTCTTTAATATTCAGTTTTCCTTTGAACTGAGCGATGCTTTCGAAACCTTTCCGTTCCATCCATGCAGATAAGAAGCGGGTGGATTCTCCGATGAATGCGTTCGTGTTCTGATAGACAGCGCTGCAAACTTCTACGGCAGTAGCTCCGGCAAGGATTGCTTTTACTACTGCTTCCGGACTGGAAACACCGCCGGAGGCTGCATAATCGATTTTGTCTACCACTGAGGATGCGATTCCAATCCAACGGAGAGGAGTGGCAAGATCGGCGGAAGTGCTGAATACTGCACCGGATATTTGTTCCATATTCTCGATATTGATATCCGGCTGGTAGAAACGGTTGAAGAGAACCACTGCAGCTGCTCCGTTAGCGTACAGCTGATCGATCAGAGCTACAGGATTTGTCAGGTTGTCCCCCAGTTTCATAATCACCGGAATGCTTACTGTCCGTTTGATATGACGCAGGATGTCGATATGACGCTGCTCAAATGAACCGTACGTATATTGTACATCCGATTGCAATGCCAGAATATTGATTTCCAGTGCATCGGCACCGGCTTCCTGTATCTGTTTGGCAAAGTCTATCCATTCCGCATCCGAATAGCAGTTGATGCTGGCTATGATGGGGATGTTACACTCTTTTTTGCTTTCCTTGATTAAGGTGAGATATTCAGCTAATTTATGTTCACGGATATATTCTTCCAGATAATCGCTTGCTTCCGGATAAAAAGCGGGATCTTTCAGTTGATCCGCTTCCAGCATGATTTGCTCCTCAAACAGAGATTTCAGTACGATGGCACCTGCACCTGCTTCTGCCAGTCTCTTATTTTTGCCGGCACTGTTGGTCAGTCCCGAACTACTGATAATGATTGGGTTTCTGAGAGAAAGCCCTGCGAAAGTAGTTTTTAAATCGGTCATAATTATATCTTTTTAAAGTAGTTGGCTACTGATTAATAGTTTCTTTCTCCGAATATCTTGCTTCCTACCCGTACCAGAGTGCTTCCTGCGGCGATTGCTTCGTGATAGTCATGTGACATACCCATCGACAATTCACGGAAAGTATCTGAATCGGCAAACCAGTTTGCTTTTATTTCCTGAAAGAGCCTATTCAGTAAACAAAATTCCTGGTTAATTTGTTCAACATCATCGGTGTTGCTTGCCATTCCCATCAATCCGCAGATGCGTACGTGAGACAGTTCTTTCCATTCACCGGCATGCAACATATCCTTGCATTCTTCGGGGCTGAAACCGAACTTGGTCTCTTCCTGTGCAACGTGAATTTGTAACAGACAGTTCACGATACGTCCCGCTTTGGCAGCTTGCTTGTTGACTTCCGTCAGCAGTTTGTACGTATCGATTCCATGTATCATCGCTACGTAGGGGATCATGTATTTGATCTTGTTTGTCTGCAAGTGCCCGATAAAATGCCATTCGATGTCTTTCGGCAACGTTTCGTATTTAGCTGTCATTTCCTGCACTTTGCTTTCTCCGAAAATACGCTGTCCCGCCTGATAAGCCTCTTCTATCGCTTCATTGGGATGGAATTTTGAGACAGCAACCAGCCGGACTCCTTGTGGGAGTTCGGCCAGCACTTGCTTAAGATTGTCAGCAATACTCATGGTTACTTATGCTTTTGACGGATCAAACTCTGGTTTGTCATTCGGTCCGGCACTGTAAGGATATACATCCATCAACGGGGTCTCGGATACCATACCGATCTGGTAATCGGCCATCGTTCCTTTCATGCCTTCATCCAGCTTCTTCACTGCGTCACGCAAGTCGGCAGCCTGAACCAACACTTGGGTAGAAGTCTTTTTCTCTGCACCGCTTTTTTCGTCAAGGGTGATAAAGATAAGTTTGCACTTAAACCAGCGGTCGGCACTTTCCTCGTCGCTGGGGAAAAGTTCGCTATAGTTGGCACGTTTAATGTCCGATACTGTAAATTCTCCTGTTATAAATGGAGTCATCTCCTCGATAATACGTGCTTCTGCTTCTGTAAAGCTGAGTGCATCTACCAGATAAGGTTCAGTCACTTTCTTCTGCATTCCGTTTTCCATCGTTTTCTCGTAACGGATTTTGCACTCAAACCAAGTATGCATTGCCATAATTTTTCTTCTTTTTTAGTTTATTGATTCGTGTAAATTGCCTACAAAGATAAACAAAATACGAAGTAACTACCGAAAGATTTTTATTTTCTTTTATGCAGATTCCTCAATTCGAACGAAAGCATGACGCGGAAAAGTCCGATGATGAAGAAAGTAAAGGAAATCATGTAGACCACGTACAATGCACCTACTGCCGGTTGCCACAATATGATGAGAGCACAGATGATGGCGAGGATACCGAAGGCCATATACCAGCCCCAGTCGCGGGTGCCGTAACGTTTGAGGTCGATGGAATAGCCGGTAGAGGAAAAGCCCCGGAACATGAGCCAGAAGGCGATGATGAACGGAATCACTTCCATGCTGACCATCGGATAGGCAATCAGGTAAATACCTAAGATAAGGTCGATAATTCCTCCTACCAGATACCAGCCCCAACTCGGTACTCCCTTGCGGTTGCTGAGGGAGAATATAATTTCGAGAATACCGCTTATCAGCATCGATATGCTGAAAACGATGCTAAGTGCCACATAGCTGCTGAGAGGTGAGAACATAAGCCAAAGGGCGACAATAATATACACGATTCCTAACAGGAGAGAGGTCCACCAGTTTTTTACTGAATGTTTGATCTCATTGAAAACAGTTTCCATACGTTCTTTAATTTTAAATGAATACTCTGTGAATTTGTGGAGGAATAACAAATTGATTTTAGAAAAGGTTTTCGTGTGAACATATTCCGGGGATAAGTTGTTTTTATTATAAAGTAATTTTAAAATGTAAATGCAATATGGCAACAACAAATTTCAAAGGACAACCGGTGAAACTGATCGGTGAATTTATACAAGTAGGTAAAGTCGCTCCTGACTTTGAGTTAGTAAAAACAGATTTGTCTTCTTTCTCCCTGAAAGACCTGAACGGCAAAAATGTGATTCTAAATATTTTTCCAAGTCTGGATACCAGTGTCTGTGCAACATCGGTACGCAAATTTAATAAAATGGGAGCAGGTCTGAAAGATACGGTAGTATTGGCTATCTCCAAAGACCTTCCTTTTGCCCACGCACGTTTCTGTACGACGGAAGGCATCGAAAACGTAATCCCATTGTCAGATTTCCGTTTCTCTGATTTTGACGAGAGCTACGGACTGCGTATGGCAGACGGACCGTTGGCAGGCTTGCTGGCACGTGCAGTAGTCGTAATCGGCAAAGACGGCAAAGTAGCATATACGGAACTTGTTCCGGAGATTACTCAGGAACCTGACTATGAGAAGGCATTGGCGGCAGTTAAAGAATAGGTAATAAGTATTAGGTATTAAGTAATAAGTATTAGGTAATAAGTATTAGCCGAAGTCGCTTATTTCATTATTGGCATTAATTATGCGGAGTATTACTTAATACTTATTACTTAATACCTATTACCTATTACTTTACATTAAACCTTAACCACATGGACAAAATTCGATTTTTCTTCATCGCCCTGTTAGGTATGGGCGCTGCACACTTGTCGGCTCAAACGGCCGATAGTACACAAACTTCTCCCTGGACAACGGAAGGTTTTGCCGGACTCAAGCTGACGCAGGTTAGTTTGACCAACTGGTCTGCCGGAGGTGACAATTCTGTCGCTTTTGACTTGCAAGGTACTTATCAGGCTAACTATAAAAAGGGAAAGCATATATGGAACAACCGTCTTGAACTGGCTTATGGCTTGAATAAGACAGGGGAGGATGGCATGAGAAAGGCCAATGATAAAATATATATGAATACCAACTATGGGTATTCTATCGCCAAAAACTGGTATGCAAGTGCATTTACCACTTTCCAGACACAATTCTCGCCAGGATACGACTATTCAGTCAATAAGGATGTCGCTATCTCCGAATTTATGTCTCCGGCATATCTGACTACCGGTTTGGGATTCACATATGATCCGGGAAAGATTTTCACGGTTGTATTGTCTCCTGCCTCTTGGCGCGGCACCTTTGTTCTAAATGACCGTTTGTCTGATGAAGGCGCTTTTGGTGTCGATCCCGGCAAACATCTTTTGTCGAGCTTCGGTGCTAATCTGAAAGGAGAGGTGAAATATGAATTCTTAAAGAACATGACTGTATATTCCCGTCTGGACTTGTATTCTGACTACTTGCATAAACCTCAGAATATTGATGTGAACTGGGAAGTGCAGATTAATATGGCAATCAACAAATGGTTCTCCACTACGCTGACTACCAATATGGTCTATGACGATGATATCAAAATAGTTCAGAAAGACGGCAGCAAAGGATCACGCCTGCAATTCAAAGAAGTACTGGGCGTAGGAGTGCAGTTTAATTTTTAAGTAATAGGTAATAAGTATTAGGTAATAAGTATTAAGTATTAAACCATGCGGATAAGCTGATAACACAGCAGCTTCGGTTAATACTTAATACTTATTACCTAATACTTATTATTTATTTCTCTTCATTCCTTTATAAACCAGAAAGCCCACGATGAATATTCCGATTGCGATGAAGCAATAGCCGATTTCGTGGCTGTATTCTGTTACTTTGGCAATCAGTTGTTCTTCGCTTTCGATGCCGGGCACTGTCGAGAGGTAATACCCGATTATGGCGAGGATTGTATTCCATAATCCGGCTCCGATAGTGGTATACAACAGGAAGGTGTGCATTTTCATGCGGGCAAGTCCTGCCGGTATGGAAATCAGTTGGCGAACTGCCGGAATCAATCGGCCGATGAAGGTGGAAAGTGCGCCATGCTTGTCGAAATAAGATTCGGCATGTTGTACTTTGGCTTCGTCGATCAGACACATGTGCCCGATGCGGCTGTTGGCAAATTTATAAATAATGGGACGTCCCAGCCATTTGGCCAGATAATAGTTGATTAATGCGCCGATATCTGCACCGATGGTGGCAAATAAGACTACCAAGTAAATATTAAGCTCGTCATTGACAGCTGCTTTGTATGCTGCCGGCGGGATGATCACTTCCGATGGGAAAGGGATGAAGGAGCTTTCTATAGTCATTAATAAAGTGATTGTCCAATAATTCAGATGTTCGAGACACCACTGGATAAAAGCTACTGATTCCATGTGTTTTTGGGCTAAAGTTTATTAATATGATTATTTATTTCCTTTCTCTTTCTTCATGCGCTTCCAGACTTCTTTGAGCATTTGTTCGCCTTCCTCCGTTTGGTTAGGTCTGGACAGCAGATCCAGAATGATGTCCTCGCTGATCGGATGGGCACTTTCACTGTTGTACTTGAAGAAGTCGTCTATCTCGTTATGCATCAGACTGAGAATACTCAGTTTCTCTGTGACGTCTGCATAGTTGGGATCAATCCGGTATGACTCTTCAAAACAGAGTTTGGCTTGATATAAGTACTCTGCGTCCGAATAGGCCGAAGCTACCAAATACCACATTTCTGCACTCGGTTCCATCACCAGTGCTTTGTCAAAAGCCTTGACTGCCTTTTTTTTCTGACCTTCCTTCATGTAGAGTTTACCTTCTGTCAGATGGATACCGGGATCATCCGGCTGGATCTTTTTGGCTTTTTTACATAACAGATGCGCTTCCTCATGCTTGCCTAGTTGGGAGGCGGCTACAGCTTTGTTGGTATAAGTATCTATCAATAGAGGAGAGTTGCCGGCTCCGTCTGCTACAAAACGGTCGATGACACGTTGGTAGCAATCGTCTGCTTCTTGCCATGCTCCTTTGTTGGAATATGCCATTCCCAAAAACATGTAACCCATTTCGGGAGGAAAGGCTTTGTATTCTATCGCCTTTGTATAATTCTCAATGGCGGCATCCGAATTGTTCAGATAGAAATAGCAATGTCCGCGGTAAGCGTAGGCTTCTCCAAACGTCTCGTCGGCAGCCAGTGCAAAGTCACAGGCTTCGATTGCTTTTTCGCTGTCTTCAGCTGCAAAGCGGCATTTGGCAAGTCCCACCCAGTAACTGGCATTGTAAGGGTCCATATCAATCAGTTGATTGTAATAGGTCGATGCGGCTTCGAGTTCATTGGTGCCTGCGAGATAGTCTGCCATGACAGCTATGAAATCTTCTTTTTTACCGAATCGGGGGGTACCTTTATCCAACCATTCCTTGGCGGCTTCGGGGTATCCCATATCCATATAGAGATAGATGATGTTAATAATTGTTTCCAGTTCATCCGTATCTTCTATGGTATCTAATGTGCTTCGGGCTGCTTCCAGTTGTCCTTCGTTCAGCAGAAGTTCCGCTTTCAGCATTTTTACATCAGTAATATAATCATCTGTGATGCTTTCTGCAACTTTTTTCGCCAGAGGTATTTTACCGGTATCAAGATAAAGATAGGCCTGCTCTACCAGTAGATCTGTGCTGTCGGGATGCAGGTGGAGGCCGTAAGTTATGACCTCTTGCGCTTCGTCGAATTTCCGTTCGGCAGCGTATCGGTCAGCAATGTCGGCTAGTTGGTCTCCGTCCAGATAGAGTTGTCGGTTTTCTGCTTTTGCCGTTTCATATTGAGCGATTAACTCGTTTAGTTCTTTATTTGCGGACGGTGAATTTTTTCTCCCCATTCTGATTTATTTTGATTTGAATAAAGCAGCGCTAAAAAGATGTTTAGGCACGGATTACACAGATTGAAGCGGCTTGTAAGTTACGTGAACTCTTTAAATCCGTGCAATCCGTGTAATCCGTGCCTGAATAATATCATAGATTTATTCCTTATTCGGCTTTTGGCACTGCCTTTTTATGTTTAAGTAGCCTGTGAGGGCTGAATTTTATTTATTGATTTTGCCCCAGGTATCCTTTAATCCTACCGTGCGGTTGAATACAAGTTTCTCCGGAGTCGAGTCTTTGTCGATATTGAAATAACCGATGCGTTGGAATTGCAGGTATGAGAGCACAGGCAAGGTTGCCGCAAACTTCTCGATATAGCAATTCGGCAGAACTTTCAAAGAATCCGGATTGATGATTTCCTTCATTGCTTCCAGAGCTTCGCAGTTCTTTGCTTCACGGATGGCAGCCAGTTCGTCGCGTGGGTTTTCTACTTTCCACAGACGGTCGTAGAGGCGTACTTCTGCTTGCAGGCAGTGGTTGCAGCTTACCCAGTGGAGCGTACCTTTCACTTTGCGGTTGGCATCCGGCATACCGCTGCGGGTGTTCGCGTCATATTCACAATATACTTCTGTGATTACGCCGTTCTCATCCTTCTTGCATCCGGTACATTTTACGATGTAAGCGTTTTTGAGGCGTACTTCCTGTCCCGGAGTCATGCGGAAATATTTCTTGGGCGCGTCTTCCATAAAGTCTTCGCGTTCCATCCATAATTCACGGCTGAACTCGATCATGTGGCTTCCTGCTTCCGGATCTTCCGGATTGTTGATAGCTTCCAGTTCCTCCACTTGTCCTTCCGGATAGTTGGTGATGATGAGTTTCACCGGGTTGATGACAGCAGATACGCGGGTAGCACGGCTGTTCAGATCGTCACGTACGGAGCTTTCCAGCAATGCGATATCGTTCAGGGCATCGTAAGTCGTATAACCGATTTTATCGATAAATTTATGAATAGATTCCGGAGAATAACCACGACGGCGGAAGCCGCAGATAGTCGGCATACGGGGATCGTCCCATCCGTTCACCAATCCTTCTTTTACCAGCGTCAGCAGGTTGCGTTTGCTCATCAGCGTGTAGCTCAGGTTCAGCTTGTTGAACTCAGTCTGACGGGGACGGTTGTCGTTCAGATCCTTACCTTCTTTCAGCCAGTCGATGAAGAGATCATAGAGCGGACGGTGTACCACAAATTCGAGCGTACACAGAGAGTGGGTTACTCCTTCGAAGAAGTCACTTTGTCCGTGGGCGAAGTCGTACATCGGATAAGCCTTCCAGGTAGTACCTGTGCGGTGGTGCGGATGCTTCACGACACGATAGATGATCGGGTCGCGGAAGTGCATATTAGGATTGGCCATGTCGATTTTGGCACGGAGTACCATAGCGCCTTCTTCTATCTCACCGCTGTTCATCTTCTTGAAGAGTTCCAGGCTTTCTTCGATTGGGCGGTCACGGTACGGGCTGTTCACACCTGCTTGCGTGGGAGTACCTTTTTGCTGGGCAATCTGTTCAGCTGTTTGCTCGTCGATATATGCTTTTCCTTCCTCGATGAGGCGGATGGCGAAGTCCCATAATTGCTGGAAATAGTCGGAAGCGTAGTATTCGTTTCCCCATTGGTAGCCAAGCCATTGAATATCTTCTTTGATGGCTTCTACGTATTCCACGTCCTCTTTGGTCGGGTTTGTGTCGTCGAAACGAAGGTTACATACACCGCCATGTCTGGCAGCGATGCCGAAATCAAGGCAAATAGCTTTGGCATGACCGATGTGAAGGTATCCGTTCGGCTCGGGCGGGAAGCGGGTCTGCACTTTTCCACCATTTTTACCTTCCTTCAAATCCTTCTCTACTGCCTGTTCAATAAAGTTCAGGCTTTTCTTATCGCCTGTGTCTTCGTTTTTAATATCTGTCATAACGTTAAAATGTTAACTCTATTTATAGGCTACAAAAGTAGGACATTTTTTTTATTTTACTGGAATATAACCGCTCTTTTTTATAATCTCCTGTCCTTCGGGCGAAAGAATGAAGTTGATCAGAGGAGCTACCTGCTCTTTGTTCTTCACATTATAATAGTAATAAAGGGGGCGGACAATGGGATAAGTCTTGTTCGTTGCGTTCTCCACTGTCGGGGCGGCGTAGTGGCTTCCGTCATACGAAACGGAAAGCGTTTTGGTGCGGGGAGATACGTATGCCAGCCCGACGTACCCGATGGCTCCCTTCGTCTGGCTGACGGACTGGATGATAGCACCTGTGGCGGGCATGGAAAGGCTGCCTGCCATATAGTTCTTGTTTTTCAGCACGTTTTCCTTGAAGAATTCGTAAGTTCCCGAAGAGGTTTCGCGGGAATAGACAACTATTTTGCGGTCGTCTCCGCCCACTTGCTTCCAGTTGGTGATTTTTCCGCGGAAGATATCTTCCAGCTGCTGGCGGGTGAGCTGTTTCACCGGATTGGAAGGGTGCACCACTACGGCAAGGGCGTCGTAGGCTACGATCACCTCGTCCACCTCTTGTCCGGCTTCTTTGGTTTTCATCTTTTCGCTGAATTTGATCGGACGGGAAGCCATGGCAATATCCGTCGTATTATCCATCAGTGCGGAGATGCCGACGCCGGTGCCTCCTCCGGTGACAGTGACCCGCGCATCCGGATGCTGATTCATAAATCGCTCTGCTGTTTGTTGGGCAACAGGCAATACGGTGTCGCTGCCTTTGATACGCTGTGCGTTGGCGCTGAGAGACAGAAGGGAAAGGGCGATTAATAAATTTCTTCTCACTTTCATAATTATTCTTTTTATTGTTGGTGCAAATAAAACAATCGCATATTACATTTTTGTTTCAGATAAGGGAGAAATAATGTTTGTAACACAAATGTAACAGCATTGAAATACTTCCTTCAAACGTTAGTCACACCTCCTTAATAAGGAGTTACTTTCTTTGCATCAGAAAACCAATAGGTATGAAGAAGATTTTTGAGAAAATAATAGAAGGAATTCTGACTTGTAGCGGTTTCGTAACAAGTATTACAATCCTGCTGATCGTGCTTTTCCTGTTTACGGAGGCTTTCGGGCTGTTCAATAGCAAGGTGATTGAAGAAGGGTACGTGTTGGCTTTGAACAAAGGCAATAAGGTAAATACGCTGAGTCCTGCTCAGATAAAGGACGTTTTCGACGAGGAGATAACGAATTGGAAAGAACTCGGTGGGGAGGATCTCCCTATCCGGGTTTTTCGTTTGGAAGACATCACGGAGTATTATACGGAGGAAGAACTGGGTCCGGCTTACGAGTATGCTGGCGAAAGAATCACGCAGTTGGTGGAGAAGACGCCCGGTATCGTGGCTTTTGTCCCGCAGAAATTTATAGTGCAGCCTGATGCAGTGCATTTTATCAAGGATAATACCATTTCGGTAAAGGATGTCTTTGCGGGTGCCGAATGGTTTCCGACAGCGACTCCTGCCGCCTTATTCGGGTTTCTGCCGTTGATAGCGGGTACCTTGTGGGTGAGTCTGTTCGCTATACTTTTTGCACTTCCGTTCGGGCTTTCGGTATCTATCTATATGTCTGAGGTCGCCAATCCGAAGGTGCGTAACTGGCTGAAACCGATTATTGAGCTGCTGAGTGGTATTCCTTCGGTGGTTTATGGTTTTTTCGGCCTGATCGTCATCGTTCCGCTGATTCAGAAATTCTTTGATCTGCCGGTAGGGGAGAGCGGTTTGGCGGGAAGTATCATCCTGGCTATCATGGCGCTGCCTACTATCATAACAGTTACCGAAGATGCCATGCGCAATTGTCCGCGTTCGATGCGGGAAGCAAGTCTGGCGCTGGGAGCTTCGCAGTGGCAGACTATATATAAGGTCGTGATTCCCTATTCGATCTCCGGAATCACTTCTGGCGTGGTGTTGGGCATCGGACGTGCTATCGGAGAGACGATGGCAGTATTGATGGTAACGGGTAATGCCGCAGTGATACCGACAACAATTCTCGAACCGCTCCGCACGATTCCGGCAACGATTGCGGCGGAACTGGGAGAAGCTCCGGCAGGAGGACCGCACTACGAAGCGTTGTTCCTGTTGGGTGTCGTACTGTTCTTTATAACATTAATCATCAACTTTAGCGTGGAGTATATCTCTTCTAAAGGAATAAAACGTAGCAAGTGATATGGAAATACGAAGTAATAATAAAGCGAAACACCGTTCTCAGAGGCTGGCTTTCGGAATTTTCCGGTTGTTGAGTCTCTGCATAGTGTTGATTTTGTTTGCGATTCTCGGTTTCATTATATATAAGGGAGCGGGCGCTATCAGTTGGGAGTTCATCACTTCGGCACCTACGGACGGGATGACCGGCGGAGGTATCTGGCCGGCTATTGTCGGTACTTTCTATCTGATGGTTGGCAGTGCGCTTTTCGCTTTTCCAGTGGGAGTGATGAGTGGAATCTATATGAATGAATATGCTCCGAAAGGGAAGCTGGTACGTTTTATACGAGTGATGACGAACAATCTGAGCGGTATTCCTTCTATCGTTTTCGGTCTGTTCGGTATGGCGCTGTTTGTCAATTATATGGGCTTTGGTGACAGTATTCTGGCGGGTTCTTTGACGTTAGGTTTACTTTGCGTACCTTTGGTTATTCGTACTACGGAGGAGGCATTGAAAGCGATTCCCGACAGTATGCGTGAAGGAAGCAGGGCATTGGGGGCTACCAGATTGCAGACGATCTGGCATGTGATTCTTCCGATGGGGATGCCGAACATCATTACAGGATTAATCCTTGCTTTGGGACGTGTTTCAGGTGAGACGGCGCCGATTCTGTTTACCTGTGCCGCTTACTTCCTGCCACAGTTGCCGACGAGCATTCTGGACCAGTGTATGGCGCTGCCGTATCACCTGTATGTGATTTCGACCAGCGGAACGGATATGGAAGCGCAGTTGCCGTTGGCTTATGGTACGGCTTTGGTACTGATTGTGATTATCCTTCTGGTTAATCTGCTGGCAAATGCATTGAGAAAATATTTCGAGAAAAGAGTAAAAACGAATTGATAAGTATATGGATACAATAAAAATAGATGCGCGTGATGTAAACTTCTGGTATGGTGATTTTCATGCCTTGAAAGGGATCAGCATGGAGATTGAAGAAAAGTCTGTAGTTGCCTTTATCGGACCGTCGGGATGTGGTAAATCGACTTTCCTTCGTCTTTTCAACCGGATGAACGACTTGATTCCCGCTACCCGTCTGGAAGGTGAAATCCGGATTGACGGGCATAATATTTATGCCAAAGGGGTGGAAGTGGACGAGCTTCGCAAGAATGTGGGCATGGTTTTCCAACGCCCTAACCCTTTCCCGAAAAGCATATTCGAGAATGTCGCTTACGGGCTTCGCGTCAATGGAGTGAAAGATAACGCTTTCATCCGTCAGCGGGTAGAAGAGACGCTGAAAGGGGCTGCGCTTTGGGATGAGGTGAAAGATAAACTGAAAGAGTCTGCCTATGCTTTATCCGGCGGACAGCAGCAACGTCTCTGTATTGCCCGTGCCATGGCGGTATCTCCTTCGGTACTGTTGATGGATGAACCGGCTTCTGCGCTCGATCCTATTTCTACAGCCAAAGTAGAGGAACTGATTCATGAACTGAAGAAGGACTATACAATCGTGATCGTAACTCACAATATGCAGCAGGCAGCACGTGTCAGTGACAAGACGGCTTTCTTCTACTTGGGAGAGATGGTAGAGTATGGTGATACGAAAAGGATATTCACCAACCCTGAGAAAGAGGCTACCCAGAATTATATCACAGGACGTTTCGGCTAAGCGCCACCGGAGTGTTTGTGAAAAACGAGAATATTAATCATTTATATATAAATAGACTATGGTAAAGTTTATAGAATCGGAACTCATTCTATTGAAGAAAGAAGTGGATGAAATGTGGACACTGGTGTACAATCAGCTTGACCGTGCAGGGGAAGCAGTCATGACACTTGACAAGGAACTGGCACAACAGGTAATGGTTCGCGAACGTCGGGTGAATGCCTTTGAACTGAAGATCGACAGTGATATAGAGGATATCATTGCGTTGTACAATCCGGTGGCGATTGATCTCCGATTTGTGCTGGCAATGCTGAAAATCAATACAAATCTGGAACGTCTGGGAGACTTTGCAGAAGGGATAGCCCGTTTCGTTATTCGCTGTAAAGAACCGGTGCTGGACGCCGATTTGCTGGCTCGTCTGCGTTTGGGAGAGATGCAGGCAGAGGTATTGTCCATGCTGGAACTGGCAAAACGTGCCTTGAACGAAGAGAATATTGAAATGGCAACGGCGGTATTCGGCAAAGATAACTTGCTGGATGATATCAATGCGGAAGCCACAGGCATCCTGGCAGATTATATCCGTGAACATCCGGAGACGGCGCATACTTGTGTTGACTTGGTTGGCGTGTTCCGCAAACTGGAGCGTTCGGGCGACCATATTACTAATATAGCCGAAGAAATAGTCTTCTTTATTGATGCGAAAGTCTTAAAACATAGCGGAAAAGTGGACGAAAACTACCCGAAATCGTAATTTTTTGCATGTTTTTAAACAAAAATTAGGGCTACTTAGAAAATAATCCTATATTTGTCCCTTGTAACGGACAAGTTATGGGCGGTTTTGCGTCAAATGATAATAAATCCAAAGAAATTTCAAAAAGATGTTATATGACATGTTTTATAATTTGGAGAGTATCAGTAAAAGCGACTATATTTGCACCGTTATCCTGAAAACAATCTTTTTACCTTAAAAAAAACTAATACCTATTGAAAACTGAAAAATGGAGCTTTGTGAAAAGCCCCATTTTTTTTGCTCTTATTGATGATAGTAAATTGGCGTTCTACAATACTGTGAGAGAGGATTCTTCTTGATATTTTGTTAGCTAAAGCCTTGTAAGCACGAAATTGAAGTACGAGTTTGAATTACGAAATTGAAGCACAGAAATGAATAACAAGGCTCAAACGGGACAGATTTTTTTTAATGAAGTACAGGCTAAGTTTAATTTGAGAGAACCCAAATCAAACAAGCCTACTAATATCTATTTGGTATGCAGGATAGATAGGAAGCAAATAAGACTTTCTACGGGTGTTAAGGTATATCCAGAACATTGGAATGTGAAGAAGCAAGAGGCTTATATCAGTTGTAGGTTAAGTGAACTTGATAATCTCAATAATACTATTGTTAACACGAAAATAATTGAGATTAAAAATCGCTTTCTGCAATATAAGCGTTATCTTTGTGACAATCCCAACGAAATCGGAAATAGTGTTAAGATATTAAAGAAGTTTATATACAAAGATACTATGGAGAAAGAAAAGCAAAATATAAATGCAGTACATTGGTTACGTAATACATTAGCTTTAGATAGAACTATAAAAGATAGTACAAGAGCTGATTATGTGAAACAAATAAAGTTCTTTGAAGCTTTTCTGAATGAAGTAGGTAAATATCCTATTAGTTTTAGTGATATAAATTTACCATTGATAAAGGATTATGAATCTTATCTTTTTAATAAGGAAGTTGGTAAAGGTAAAACAACGAAAACTACTACGGTTGGTAATAAGGTAGAGAAGATAATATGTATTCTTAAAAGAGCAGAGCAGCAAGGCATGATTGATATTCACGAATCCAAACTGGACAAGTATAAAAAGCCCCAAAGTAGACAAGGTGATGAAAATGAGATTTATTTAACGGAAGATGAAATAGATAAAATATATGCTTTGCGCTTAACAGGAAGGGAAGAAGAAGTGAGAGATTTGTTTGTATTACAATGTTGGATAGGGCAACGCTTCTCTGATACGCAAGCAATTAATGAGGGGATTATAAAGGAAGCGCCTAATGGTAAAGGGAAAGTAATAGAAATTGTGCAAGAAAAGAAAACGCATAGAGTATCAATTCCTCTTTTACCTGTTGCTATAGATATTCTGAATAAGTATAAAAATGGTTTTCCTATTTATACCAATCAAACAGCTTTGAACTATTTAAAGAACATAGGTGAAAAAGCAGGTATAACAAGATTACATAATGTAACAGAGGATAGGGGAGGAGAAGTTGTTACAACACAAGTGAAAGCATACGAACTAATAGGAACGCATACAGCAAGACGTTCCTTTATCTGTAATATGCTAAAACATGGCTATGATAGTCATATTATAATGAAGATAACAGGACATAATGATGCAAAGTCTTTTAAGAAATATGTAAGATTAACCTCTGAGGATGCCGCTTTACTAATGTTGGAAACAGAATCTACAAAAGTAAGGCAATCTGATAAAGTACCTACTACTATTAGTCAAGAAGGTAACAAAGAAGCCATTAATATTTTAAAACAGTATCAAAATACTATAAATGGTATTACGTTCGATACTCTGTTGGACACTCAATTTTTAGCATCCCGAATCAATAAAGCCAGTGACATGTTTGAACGTATGGGGTATGTGAAGGACGGCAAACTATATGATTACAATAGCGAGATAAGTGGTATTGTGAAAGAAATAGAGGCTTATATGCAATCTCCCGCCTCCGGCCTTGAAGTAGCCCATAAATATGTGGAACGGCTGTCTGTTGGTAATCTGTCCAATTTGAGGGACGAGCTTAAGCTGTTAATTGTCAAATGTATAAAGATAGAGGTAAATGTGGAAACTGTCATGCAGATTGTTGATAAGGCTTTCAAAATGGGGATTCTGGATAATGACAGCCTTAATGACATGAAAGAAATTGTAGCGGCAATGTTGACGGCTAAAGACAAGTAAAGTGATTCTACTACCCAAACCACCATATTCTCCCCAAACAGATACGGCTGTAAGGAGGTATGATAAAATCTCATTAACTGACGTTAACTGATAGTCTGGATTAATGTAGCTAATCCGGACGAAATCAAGCATTTACGAGAAATAATAACCGTAGAATTTGGATGTTATCAGTAAAATGGTTTATCTTTGCAGCAGTTAAATGATTAACTCATGTTGTTGATGAGTAAGCATTGAACAACCCGCTCTTTGACATCATGTACAATCCGACCCCAGCACCTCGGTGCTTTAAGCTATCGCTTTTTGCTTGGAAGTGATAAGCTGTGGCAATTAGTTCATAATTGTTAATATTATTAATTAGGCAATTCTCGGATTGCCGGGTATATATGAAGGTGTAAGTATGCCCGCTCTTATATACCGCCCGCTTAATAAATTTAATAATATTAAAGTTTATGAAATGTCTTAATTTTGGGAGCGAAGAAGCTCCCAAGTGGTACTTTGCTACCACTATATTAATAAATGGCGAAGAACTGGAAATTATTCCTGCCTTCACCGACTATTCTCTCAAACATAAAAACTTTGAGAAGGACAAAGTATTTAAAGCTATAGATAAGAGCAAGCTCTTGCCGACTGTGTTTTGCTTCTGTGATGCAAAACCATTCTACGCAGAGAATGTTCCTCTATACGATTACGTTGGTAGTAAAATAGAGAATCTTCCCGATAATGCTCCGGCTGTAATGGTCTATCTGGATAAAGCCGACAATGTTAACTTGCTCGGTTTGACGGATGAGCCACTGCAAGCTGAATTAGTGGAATGTGATAGTGTTGCCGACGCTTACCGCAGAGTAGCAACAACTGCATATTTCTCTCAATGTCCTTCAAAGGATGAGTGGATAGGATATGCCGGAATTGTAACGGGAGATGAATTATTACTGAATATCCGCAGCTTCGGTGAGAAGTACTCTATGTCCGGTACTGCCGTACAGGGATATTTTGGTATAAGCACTACTGTTTCTTTATTACAAAGCAAAGCTCTTGCTGCAAGTTCTTCCCCTTTCAATGGGAAATACAGAAGCTATCAGCAGGCAGAGCAATTGATGAAGGCAACAGTACAAGCCTTTGGCGTGAAAGCTGCGAAACAGACCAGATATATTAAGGCCATTAATTATTGCATCTCGCAATATGACTTTGATACAGTCTGTAATGTGTTAAACAGCATTGAAGCAACAGAGAAGTTGCGGATTGAAGCAGCTAAGTGCGAAGATAAAATTAGCTGTATTCAGCACTTAATCATCGAGCGAGTTATTGAGATGCGTAACGCTCAACAGCAATAAGAATAACCGGATTGTACATGATACATAAAAATAAGAGGCTGTCTCAAATTGATTTTGAGTTCAGCCTCTTTCTGTTTGTTTACAATATTCCTCGAATCTCAAAGCCATTCTTCCGGCCGTTGGCGGTCGGTATCTTGACGGGATGAATCTCAAAGAATTCATTGAGGTCGGCCGCTTTCGGTGACTTGTCAATGCCCAGCCTGTCATATACATCATGTAAGGTTTGCTGAATATCAGTAGTTAATATTCTGTCTCCGATATGAATAATGCCGTGTAATTCATGACGAATCTTATTTTTGGTTTTCATGATATGGATTTCATTGAGCAGTTTCTTCTCTTTATAATTCAAAGCTTTAATCCTGTCAGCCCCCAAAGCCTCATAATAATACCTAAGTTCTGGATATTTGCTTTCCAGTGTTGACATTGCGAGATTGACAATCAGCCCTTGCTTGGCACGATATTCACAGTATGCCTGCATCCTGTCTACAAATGGCTCCTTTTTGATTAGATGTTTCAACTGTTCTTGGTAAACGGCATAAGTTTGGTTTTCACTGACATCGAAACTACTATCTTGGAGCAGTTTCTTTACAATTACCCCATTCTGATAATTGAACTTCTGGACATCAAAACAGTATTGCTCATTTACATAGGCTAAACGGTTGAAAACAAATTCTCCTTTCTGTTCATCGTACATTGTATATGAATCCTGATATTTTACATTATCGGGGATTCTCCTAAAATCCTTGATACGTTTGGCTCTCAATGCTTCACCTGCATTGTTGTTATCCCTAATCTCGTCAAGTGTCACATTGACTTTCTTCTCCAAACTTTCATTAAATTCATCCTGCGTTATATCCTCTGTATTAACGTTGTAAATGAAAGTAAGAAATTCCCTGAAAGGGTTACATGCCAGACGCTGTCTGCCTGCAATCTGTACCAATTCCGTTGCTATATCAACCGCAGTGTTCGGGCGATTGCAATCACTAATGACAAAAGTTGCGGCATTGGTAGAGTAGAAATCACAGCCCGCATAAGCGGTGGAAGTACAGAAGGTGAATTTCTTGTGCGTTTCCCCCTTCAAGGGAATTCTTCCCCGTTTGAATCCTTCCCCAATCCTTGCAATCTGTTTATCGTTATCGTCAGAATTACCTACAATGATATTCACTTCTTCCGGTTTGAGTTCTGTTTGTTTAATAATATTCACAATATTATTTACACTATTGAGAAATATAACACATTCTTTGGAGTAAATCCTTTCCCCATTAACATACACAGAAGGATAATTGCCATTCTGATAGTAGCGAACTATTTCCAATGCTGCATTGATAGGATTCTTTGTGCGTTCTCTATATACTCTAACAATATCCTTTTCTTCCCAGTCAAGCTGATAGTAATTCATATCCTTGAAGTAGTCAATCTGTTCCAGATATTTGTCAAGAATTGGAGTTGCCGATAAGAATGTAACATACGGAAACGACCTTGAATTATCCAAAAAGTGCAATTCTATTTCAGACTTGAAACTACTATCTGCCAACAGGCATTGGAATTCATCCACTACTACACGCCAATCTGATTTATATTTAATACAGCCAATCAATTTATACACGGAATCGTAGGAGACCAGAATCTTGGGAAGCTCCGCAGTCTGCAAATATGCCTCAATCTCTTTGGTGTCCACCCCGCCAATTACAAGCAAGGTATCAGGGTATTGTTCATGTTTGTTTTTCAACAGCTCATTGCGAGGGCTGCATATAATAGTTTTATGTTCATCTGTCAGTGCGACTGTAGTTGCTCCACAGCCGGGTATCTCTTTATTCAAAATACCATTAGGAAGTTCAAACGGTTTCCCGAATTCTTCTATGAACTTGTCCCGTTCGGTTAAATACTTGATATTTGCCGGAATTTTAATCACTTCTTTTTTCATGAGTTAAGTTAAAAGTTAATTTGACTGGAATAATCTAATCTAGTGATGTCCACTTTATAGAGGATTTTTATCTTTAGTATAAGGGAGTCATGGTAGAAATATTGGACAGTCACAAGAATAATAAAACCTGATACGCATCAGGTCGAATTATGCCCGTTCAGGGTATCTCTAACATGGAATTGGAATAATTTTGAGAATTATATTTTGGGTGTTTCCCATTGTCCTGATATTGCAAAGGTAATCAATATTCCGACAGTAAAATCATGAATTGTGGACAATCTGCAAACTTTATACTGATACTGTCATAAGTCCGTCATTCTATAGGGGAGTATGTCCTAAAGGGCACTAATGGCATTTGAGAGTGATATATATTACTGGAAAAGTTCCTTTTGATACCCAACCCCAAAATATAGGTACTTAAAATTCATACCCCCGCCCTTTAGATTTAGGTCGTGTTTCTATTTAGACTTTATGCCTTAATAGAGTGAAATATTTGATTCGTCAGTGAGCGCATCAGATGTATATCGTGCATAAGCCCCTTCTATTACCCAAAACACCCCTCACCAATCATTAGGAAAAATGAAAGGATTACATGAATTGCCATTCAGCCCACAAACCTTTTGAACTTCTGAAATATGCGGACTTATCAACTATTTGTATATGTCTACATATAAAGATGCACAAAGATAAGTGAATGAATAGAACTTCATGTCAAGCCCTCATTTTGTCCTTAAATACACTATTTACTAATCTATTATTATGCGTATGGAGAATTTAAAGATTTTATTGACGTTTGGAATAATTCTAATTGTGCCAGTAGTCTTAGTGCCACAGTTCTTTATTGGATTATTAATACTGATTGTGGCTTGCTTGGCTTTCAGACAGAGGAATTTCTAATATTAACTTAATAAATTACAGATTATGGAATCAACATTACAGATTATGCCAGTACAAAGAACTAGTAGAAACTTTGGTGAATATGCAGAAGAAGCGGTAATAATTGAAGAGCCTGTTGTTAAATCAAGTGTATCTTTCTTAGATGCTAACACAAATCCCGTTACATTGGAAGAATTGACAACTCAATGCGTTGTACCTACATGGGCAAACCAAGAGTTGACAATTGCACATCAGGATTTTATATCATGTGTGCATGATGCAGCCAGTTCTTTTTATGCAGGGGAGACAGTAAATGCGCCTGATATTCGTTGCAGTCATATTGTACGTGGCAGAACTCCCCAAAGTTTGGGCAAGAAAGCTTCTGAACTGTTGGAATGTGAAAAAACACAATTCTATCAAAGACTTGCTTTTGCATTTACCATTCCAACTATTTATGAGACAATAAATGGGCAGAAACTTGAATTGTGCGTGGGTGGAGTAAGGAATTATTCAGACTTAAACCTCTATCGCTCAACAAAAGGTTTGGAGAAATTCTCTTGCTTTATTGGGTGGCGTGTTCGCATTTGTAGCAATCAGGTACTCACAGGAGAAGGAGTTAAGTTCTCTATGGAAGTTTCAAATATTGGTGAACTCTACAGAAATGTGCTTGACTTGTTTAACAATTTCAATCCTGCCAAAGAAATCCATTTGATGCAAACTTTATCCAACACTTCACTTAGTGAATCACAGTTTGCACAAATCATTGGTCGTTGCCGTTGCTATCAAGCATTGCCAATTGGTTATCAGAAATCAATACCTAAACTATTGATAACTGACAGCCAGATAAACAGTGTTTGCCGTGACTTCTATCACAACGAAGCGTTTGGAATGAAAGATAATGCTATTTCTCTTTTCGATTTTCACAATTTGCTTACCCAATCCAACAAAAATAGTTATGTGGACACTTATTTGCAACGGGCAGTTAATGCAACGGAAATCAGTGTTGGAATTAACAACGTTTTACGTGGAATAGATGACAAGTATCAATGGTTTCTTAGTTAGTGGTATTTGAGAATATACAGGATTGTCAAATACAGAAAAAGGACATCTATATAATAAAGTATAGGTGTCCTTTCTTTATTCTATCACTTATTAATAATCAAAGATTTATGTTACAAACGTTAGTAGTCGTTACATTTTGGATTATCATGTACTTTATTGCGTGTGCAATTTCACCTGTTGTATTCTTCTTGATGATTATTTGGACTATATACAAGATTATTACGATGAAGTAGTACATTAAAATGCAGAAAAAACAAAGAGCATCCATACAGGTACTCTTTCTATTTATAAAACTCTTAAATATTTGGAATATGGTAATAGAAGGCAGTCGCGAATACAAGGCAGCGCAAGAACTTGAAAGAGCCTTGAACGATTATAGTTGGAATCCTAAAAAGTTTGCTGAAAGTACAAGGTATTATCACCGTACACTACAGCAGGAATTAATAAAAACCATAGTAGAGATTATCCGCATGGTTGGCAGTAAGGACTATGGCACAGACCTTAGGAATCAGGCATCACACGAACTTTGTCAACGGATAGTTGACAGTGGCGTGTTGGATGAAGCTCACCTACCTTTTATATAGGTTGAATGAAGTAAGGACATTATTTACTTAGTGTCCTTGCTTTATAAAAATGTTCACTTTCTTTATTAGTGAATGTTTAACTAGTAATCAGCAAGTTAGATATTCCAATTAAAAAATAATATTCACTTTTATTAGTTTTACTATAAAACAGAACATTATGTCACTTAAATATTCAAGTACAACAGCAGATTATCTGCAATGGAGCGAAGCAATGAACTTAATAAGAAAATTGGCAAGGGATAGTAATTATAAGATGTCACTTCTTATTGCTTTAGGTTGCTTCACAGGTTTAAGAATTTCTGATATTCTTGCTTTAAGGTGGAATCAGATATTAGATGCAGAAGAATTTACCATTACAGAGATTAAGACAGGGAAGCAAAGGACAATTAGGATTAATATGCAGCTACAGCAACATATCAGAGATTGTTATGAGCATATAAATCCAGTTGGCATAAATGCTCCTGTATTAATAAGTCAGAAGGGGACAGTGTACACAGTTCAGAGAATCAATGTCATGTTGAAGGAGATAAAGAAGAAGTACAAGTTGCATATAGGCAATTTCAGTTGCCATTCTCTTAGGAAGACCTTTGGCAGACAGGTCTACAACATGAATAACGATAATTCAGAGCTTGCACTTGTTAAGCTCATGGAGCTATTCAATCATTCCAGTGTATCAATTACTAAAAGATACTTGGGATTGAGGCAAGAGGAATTATTAAATACTTATGACTGTCTTAGCTTCTGATAATTGGGTTGGTATGAAAGTTCAGAATTTCTACTTATATGGGGATTTGGCAAGTTTCATACCAACCTTGAATTATTGAGCAGAGACAGCTCTCAACTTTTAATAAACAATAGTTCTTGCAAATTAAACAGCTTTTAGTAACTTTGTAGCAATTTCAGACTTCTATGGAGATAGTTCTGAAAGGACATAGTTAACGAAGAGCGTTTGATATATTATCCTGTTATGAAATCTGGACAATTTCAAAGAATGAGGATAGTAGGCAAGAACGCTCACGTCAGTGTTATATATTCATCTTAAGGGATGAACTATATATTTTTCTGGCGTGGGCTATTGTTTATTACTCATTCTTGGGCAGTCCAGAGCCTCATAACGGTAATATTCAATAGTTTCCACGCTTTTTTGTATTGTATAACAGTCAGCAGGGAACTCTGGCTATAATAAATATTCTATAGACACAAAAAGAAAAACAATTATTACTTATCAACACTTAAATGCAGTGGAATCAATGATTTAATATAAAGTGACAGTGTTTTGCTGTGAATTCCCCACTTTATCAATAAACTATTATCTTTAAAGGGAATGAGAAGATTACAGATAACTATGATTACATGGAAAAGAAATTCAAACTAATAATTTCCCCAGAACGGTGTGATGCAGAAGCGTTAGCTCATTTTATAGCAGAGCTTGAAAGGCTTAAATTAGGTGTACTTACAAATGGAGAAATTGTTTACGATGACAAGAATGAAAAAGAAGTCTTTAATTTAATGGAGAAATGTATTTTAAATAAAGAGTAACAGATTATGAAAGCATTACATTTTTTACCAATAACCTTATTGAGCATTATCTCATGTATGAGTATCATCGCTTGTAGTAACGATGATAGCAATAAGAAAAATGATGAAGTCATTACTATTACCCCTTTGGGAAATTCTCAAAGATATTTCGATAATGGGCTAACTTTTACTTCACAATCTGGAAGTGAAAATATAGAATTTACTTGTAATGGAGACTGGAACGTTTCTGTAGCTAATACAATTGGAGGAGAGACATGGTGCACTGTTACTCCTGCAAATGGCAAAGCAGGAGAAGGTGGGTTTACTGTGAATATAGTTGAGAATAAAGGATATGATGATAGAAATGTTACCATAACTCTCACTGTTGGAAATATAAAGAAAACAATTGTTGTAACTCAAAAGCAAAAGGATGCTATATTGCTGACTGCGAACAAATATGAGTTAGACAATAAAGGTGGCAAGATTAATTTGGAGGTAAAAACCAATGTCAACTATACTGTTACAATAAATGAAACAGACAAAAAGTGGATAAAACAAGTAGGTAGTAATACTAGAGCTTTATCAAGTAGCACGTTAACCTTTGATATATCTCCCAATGAAGAATATGAAAAACGAGAAGGAGTAATTTATATTACAAATGGTGAGCTAACAGAGACTGTACACGTCTACCAAGCTAGTGGTGGAGTTGTCATGTTGACTAAAAATGAATACTTTATAAGTGATAAGGAGCAAACTATTGCTGTAGACATAAAAAGCAATTTTAATTTTGAGGTTAAAATGCCTAATGTGGATTGGATTTCTATTGCACCTTCAACCAAATCAATGTCCAGCCACACTCTTTATTATATAATCAGTCCAAATGAAGAATATGATAGTCGTGAAAGTGAAATCATTTTTTATGATAAGAGCAATGTCAAACTTGCAGATACATTAAAAATTATACAAGCGCAAAAGGATGCTATTATCATATCTAAGAAAGAATATGAAGTAAACTCAAAAGAAAATACAATCGAATTTGAAGTAAATTCAAATATTGATTTTAAGGTTTCTATTCCCAGTGCTGCAAGTAAATGGATAGAGAATATAACTACTATTCAAACTAGAGGTCTTATTTCTCATAAAGTATATCTAAAAATAAATGAGAATACCTCTACTTATGGACGTTCAGCCAAAGTTGCAATAAAACATACACAGAGTAATGTCACGGACACAGTATTCATTAGTCAATTAGGTGTACCAAGCTTGTCGCCTAGCAGCAAAACATATCATACTTATCCTAAAGGTGGAGAAATCTCCGTTTCCTTGTCCACCAATACTAATTATACAGTGGAAATTCTTGGAGATGCAAAAGAATGGATAACTCAACCACAAACAAGAGGCTTTAGAGAAGATATCTTATCTTTCTTTATATCTGAAAACAATGGTGATAAGCGGACTGGAGAAATAAAAATTATTAGTGAAAATGAAGAAACGGAATCAATTATTACAGTTGAACAAGAATCATACATTCATGAAGGAAATATTTCTATTCGGGGAAATCGGAAATTGCAAGAGATAGGGGAAAGAGGATATAAACAAATAAATGGAAATCTTGATATTCTTTGTTTTAATAATAACAAAGAAGATATGATAACCTCTTTAGAGGTTTTAAACTCAATTACACAAATTAATGGAGACTTACTACTCAATAATTGTGATATTGAGAACTTTAATGGACTGAATCAATTGAGAAAAATACAAGGGGATTTTGTGATTGAATCGCTGAATAATTTCAATAGAATAGAGTCTTTTAATGGGCTAGATAATCTTGAAGAGATTGGTGGAGATTTTATAATGAAAGACAGATTACCATATAACGGTGAAAAATCTACTGTAAATAGTAATTTTTCACAGCTAAAGGACTTTAAAGGATTAGAAAATCTTAAGAAGATAGGTGGCAATTTCCAACTCATTGGATTAGGATATTTTCGATATCAAAATTCTCCTTATTACTATACTTCGTTTAACGAATTAGAATCATTTGAAGGGTTGGAAAGATTAACTACTATTGGAGGGAACTTTAAAATTTCTTCTGAAGGAAATGATAAGTATATATCATTTAAGAAACTTTCCTCTTTAAACAATTTAACTAATCTAGCAAGCATAGGTGGTAACTTTGAAATATATGCTCCAGAGTACGAAATTGCTCAATTAAATACAATTGAATTACCTACCCTAAAGCAGATAAATGGTTATATCTATATGAGAAATGGTTTCTATATGGGAAATAGAAATCGGATGAATCTTGTTCTTGAAAATCTTGAAAAATTGGGAGGTTTTGAATGTAAATCCTATACAATCCTCAATGCCCCCAAGTTAAAAAGGATTGATGAAAAATTATATATTGGAGTAACAGCATCAAAAGTTGGGAGTATAAATGCACAAGAAATTCTGAATGGTCTTTCTTCGATTACTTATGTTGGTAAGGATTTAAGAATCGACTGTTCTGGTATAGAATCTTTTGAACCTCTTAGAAATTTGTCATTTGTGGGAGGAGATTTGATATTTGATATTGGTGGAAGTGAAAGAAATAATTTGCAATCTTTCACAGGATTCGAAAGTTTGACTACAATTGGTGGAAGATTAATATGGGGAACAGGTGTGAGTTCTGCTGGTAGTGTTAGCACTTATACCAGTTTTAGCAATATACAATCCTTTCAAGGCTTCAACAATTTATCATCCATTGGTGGTTTTCGAATGAGTATTAACTATGGTGATTTTTCCAAGTTTACATCTTTTGCAGGATTGGAGAATTTGAGACAAATAAAAGGTGATTTCACTATTGAAATTGAAGATAGTTTTTGGGGATTATCTGATATTAGTGCGTTAACAAATTTAGAAACTGTAGAAGGTAGTGAATTCAAAATAAAAGGGTGTTACAAGTTAAAAGATTTCACTCCTTTAAAGCAAGCATTAACTTCATATCAAGGTACTTTTTTAACATATTCTAATGGCTATAATCCTACCAAAGAACAAATCCTAAATGGGGAAGGTAAACAATAACATATAATCAAAAAGAAGAAAGGCAGCATTTGAAGTAACATTCATTTGCTGCTTTTATTTTTACAGAAGGGTGCAAATTAATGCCCCTCATACACGCTTTATTTTTTTATCCTATTTATTGAGTATGCTTACAATAGGAACAGTCTTATCAAAACCTGCCTTTGTTGAGTATTTGAATGTCCCAATCTGCTTTGCACATTTTCCTTCAGGAACTTTGATAACTTGGTCGTCATAATACGATTTCCCTTCATCACACAAAAATAAAACCATTAGTCCTGTTGATATTGAGAGTTCGTCAATTTCATTAGCTAAAGCGTCACCTGAATCAAGAACCTGAAAGACCTCAAAATTATTTTCACTAATGCAATCCCCTTCTTTTTCAAAGAATGTCATTCCATTATTTGAAGATTCTCCATTTGACGAATTTCCAATAAGTGCAGCAATAACAAGCATTAAAATAGCACCTGTAACAATGCCTGCAATAAATATTAATACCTTTTTCATAATCTAATTATAAATCTTCACCATTTGCCCTATTGTATTCATTATCATAGTACATTGTTATGTAATATTTTCCTTGAAAATCTGAAATCATAAACCAAACAGGTCTCTTCATTAAATACTCTATGGAAAGTTTAACCATTTCTGATTGTAATTCTTCTGTTGGATTTGCAAGCTGCTCGGTTGTATATTTAGGCGATAGAGCTGACATTAACATTTTCGCAACAGCAATAGTATCTGTTTTTTGATAAAAAATAGCTTCATAACGTTTCTTATGCACAGTCATTTCATAAGAAATATCTTCATCTTCGGATATAGTCTGATTCTCCTCCAATGAAAGATACTTAGAATTATTTTTAAACTGCTCACAAAGTTTATTGAACCTTATTTGAATAGACCTTTCATCAATGTTATTAGCATCGCAAACCATTATTCGACAAACCTTATTGTTGTTTGTGGCAATATGTATATTGACATCCGTACCATTAAACTCACCAACTAGAATATCCTTATTGTGTTGACTGCTTGTATAACCTTTAGCTTTTAATTTCTGAATCATTTCAGATTTACTCCCATCCACAGGAATACCTAGAAATTTAGTAACGTCTTCTTGCGCATAAATCACTATTGAAGATATGAGCAACATTGTAATTGATAGTAGTTTTTTCATATTATCAAAATTTTCCGTTCTTCAGTTTCTACAAGAACATCAATACAATACATCGAAGCGTGAAACTGTAATGCTATCTTTGCCCCTTTGAATAATTTCCCACATTTTGCAACAAGGTAGCATAACGCTTCTGTTTTACTAATTCAATTACAAATATAATAATTATTAATTATATGAATAATATCTTTTTATCAAAAAACTTAGATTTAATAGATGCATTAATATATGAACGAATAAAAAGGGGACAAATTAATTGCACCCTTAAAAACTGATTCAACTAATTATCTATTATACAAGAAGGCGGCATTTGAACTATCTATCATATGTCGCCTTTTTAGTTCATTTCCTTCTCTTCTTAACTAATTTATGCTTATCCTTCTTAGCTGAATTTGAGAATAGTTGTTCTAGCATCTCCCTTGTTACAGGTCTGTATATAATATCTGTATATGTAGTTTCTCTAATCTCTTGTGGTAAATAAGAAATCACGGTGCTCTTTTTGGGTGTTACTTGCATATTTTTGTAGAAATAAATAGGTTGGTAATTGATTTATCTATAGCAAAGGTACTGATAAGAATCTGTCCAATCTAATGTAAAAGATACATTCTGGATTATTGAGGTATGTGTTTGTATTGGAAGAAAATGTCAAAGTGGTAGATAGCGACAAAATGGAATTATTGCTTCTATAAGCAGAATAATGGATAAAGATGTACATAAACTAAAGGAAGTCCCGAAGCTAAGAATTATGCAGAGAACTTTGCCGAGTATTATAAAGATATACAAGGCAAATAAGTGATTAAAAATTAAAAGTCAGTTATCGAGATGATAGTTGGCTTTTTATTTAAATATAAGTTGTTAAATAGAACATATAGATTAAAATATCATAGGGAAATGCGTTTTATTTCAGAATTAAGAGTTATATTTGTAATGTTCTTATGAGGCATACAAAGCACAAGAATGAATCACCATTTTGCTAAATGGCTAATAATTAGATACAGTAATAAAAGCCCCATTTTTTTTTGCTCTTATTTTTTAAGCTCCTTCCTTATTTGTATCTTTGAGCCGTACTAAAATAAATAACATTATGTTTTCTGGAATCGTAGAAGAGTACGCTACTTTGGTAGCACTGGTGAAAGACCAGGAGAATATACACTTTACATTTAAGTGTTCGTTTGTAAATGAGCTGAAGATTGATCAGAGTATTTCTCACAACGGAGTATGCCTGACGGTAGTGAGTCTGACTGATGATACGTATACGGTAACTGCCATGAAAGAAACGCTGGACCGTTCGAATCTTGGTTTGCTGAAAGTGGGCGATAAGGTGAATGTAGAGCGCAGCATGATGATGAATGGCCGACTGGATGGACATATCGTGCAGGGACACGTAGATCAGACGGCTACTTGTGTGGAAATCAAGGATGCGGAAGGAAGCTGGTATTTTACATTTAAATATGCATTTGATAAAGAAATGGCGAAACGTGGCTATATCACGGTAGACAAGGGTTCGGTGACTGTTAATGGTGTCAGTCTGACGGTATGCAATCCGACGGATGATACTTTCCAGGTAGCTATCATACCTTATACTTACGAATATACCAACTTTCATACATTTGAAATCGGTAGCGTAGTGAATATCGAATTTGATATCATCGGTAAGTATATCAGCCGGATGATTCAGTATAGATAATTAAAAAATAGATGTCTGATGGATTTTCTGCAATTGGTACTGTCTCGTCAGAGTGACCGGGCGTATGATAAAGAGCGTCCGGTAGAAGCGGAGAAGCTGGAGCGCATTCTGGAAGCTGCTCGTCTGGCTCCTTCTGCCTGCAATGCGCAGCCATGGAAGTTTGTGGTCGTGACGGACCATGAGCTGGCTTCAAAAGTGGGGAAGGCGGCAGCCGGACTAGGCATGAATAAGTTCGCCAAAGATGCCCCTGTACATATTCTGGTTGTAGAAGAGTCTGCCAATATTACATCCTTGCTTGGAGGAAAAGTAAAAGGCAAGCATTTCCCGCTGATTGATATTGGAATCGCTGCTGCTCATATCACATTGGCTGCAGAGAATGAAGGACTGGGTTCCTGCATCTTGGGCTGGTTTGATGAAAAAGAGATTAAGCAATTGACAGGTATTCCTGCTTCCAAACGTTTATTGCTGGATATTGCAATCGGGTATCCGGTGAAAGAGAAACGAAAGAAGATGAGGAAGCCGAAAGAAAAGGTCATTTCTTATAATCAATACTAATTGAAAAAAGATTACTCCTTGGACTTGCCGGAGTAGATATACAGTAAAAAGCCTCGTTGGTTTAAAAGGAAGAGGTCGTTCCTTTAAAACCAACGAGGCTTTCCTTTAAAACCAACGGCCTGTTTCTTTTAAAGGAAAAAGTTGCAGTCTTTAATCTCTTGATTATGAGATATTTGCCTGAATGTGATTCTCGAAATTGAGAATTGGTAAAAAACAAAGACGTTTATGGGAATTTCTATAGGTCTTTCAGTAGCACTTTACTTGCCTTCTTATAGTATTCTTCTCTGGATTCAGTCAGTACTTTCCATTCGTCATTAAATTCCTCATCCTTGTCGATCTTGAAGTTTTCGGACCCATAAGTATCCAGTCGGTCGAGCAAGATGGCTACATTCAGCTGGTTGATATCCATAGAGGGCTGGTAGCCGATATCTTCACTTTTTTGGTCGGTCACTACCTCGTGGATCAAGTCTATTTCTTGTAATTGATAGAGTACCTGATTAGTCAGCCGGATGGGGATTTGATGCTCTTCCGATATTTCTGCTGCTGTATAGGGCGGTTCATTCCTTTCGAAACGTTTGGCGATAAGCGACATGATCAGGATAGAGATAAAGTCCCGGTAACGTCTGCTGATGTTGCGGGTATCCTGATCGAAACTAAAGCTGCGGATATTTTGTCCGGCATACGTCAATTCAGCTCCGAACAGACAGATGGTCCATGAGATTTGCAGCCAAAGCAGAAACAAGGGGAGGGCGGCGAAGCTACCGTAGATAGCATTGTATTTCGATACCCATAACTGGCTGTTGATATACAGGAACTGGAAGGCCTGATAAGCGGAACCTGCCAGGATACCTGCAATCAGAGCGTGCTTGAATTTCACTTTCGTGTTGGGCATGAAGATATACAAGCCCGTAAACATCAGCCAAGTTAATACAAATGGGATAAGGCGGATCATGAACTTCATGACGGGAGCCAATAAAACGAAATCGTCCATCTGCTTCAGCACGGTACTCACAAACAGGGAAAGACCGCCCGATACCACAATCAGAATCGGCATGAGCAGGAACATGGAGAAATAGTCCGTAATCTTCCGGTACATGGAACGCGCCTTCTTTACTTCCCAAATACGGTTGAAAGTGATTTCGATATTGCTCACCAGATTGATCACGGTCCATAGCAACATCACCAGACCTACCCCAATGAAAATACCGCCTTTGGTTTGCGAGAGGTAGGAGTTGACGAAAGAAAGAATAGCTTCCGTCGTTTCTATATTTCCCCCGAAGCCGCTCCGAAACTGGTGCTCCATCAGATTATCAAATCCGAATCCACGGGCCACGGCGAATAGGATGGCGAGTATAGGCACAATAGCAAGCAGTGTGCTGTATGTCAGTGCTGAGGCCTTGTTTGCCATCCGGTCTTTAGTAAATCGGTTGATACAGAGATAGATGGTTTTGATAATATTGTAGAGCGAGAATTTCGTTCTAGTCACTTCATCTTCCGTGATGCGCCAGATGTCATACGTGATGAATTTCCATATATCGGTGATTTTCTTCTTCATGGCTCAGAATTTTAAAAAAGCAGTTTAAAAAAGAAAAAAGCAGTCAGCCTGTAAGCCGAGTTCTGTACCTTATAGATATAAGGTGCCTGTCATTTATCTGAGTGGCGTGTCACCACGACACTTTAGCGGTCTACCCTCCGACATGGAGCGAGCAGCTCTCATAACGCCGGTTTACATGACCTTACAACTCCTAAGACGTACAGCCCGTATGTCACCATACGACTGGTAGGCTCTTACCCTACCTTCTCACCCTTACCTCTCCCCGAAAGGAGCGGCGGTTATTTTCTTCTACGTTACTCTACCCTCGCGGACAGCTTTCTGTTAGGAAGTAGGATGCTCTGTGTTGCCCGGACTTTCCTCATGCGCACGAGGCGCAAGCGACAGACCGACCAACTGCTTTGGGGTGCAAAGATAGGAATTTTTTAGTGATTGACGTCAGGTGACCGGTGATTTGTTCGTTATCGGTGTTTTATTTGTGTAATTTCTTAAAAACACTGAAAATATGTATCTCTTTCAGAATAATTTGTTAGCTTTGCTAACATTAATAACCCCCAAATTCATATAAGCTTATGAAAAAGTTAGCCTCACTCTTTGCTGTGTTTCTCTTGATACCTCTATTTACCGTTGCTTCGGAGTCCGGAGATCGTGATATACCGGCAGAGGTGGCACACCTTACCGACAGTTTGAAAAAACAGTTTGCACCGGACAGGCGTGTGGCATTGCTGGATATAGATTATTCTTTTTCCGATAAGAATGTGATGCTGCGTGGCGTCACTACTTCGGCAGAAGCGAAAAACGTATTGTTGAAGGAACTGGCAAGAAAAGGCTATACCGTAATGGACTGTCTTGAACTGCTTCCCGATGTGAAGGGGCTGGAAGGCAAAACCTGCGGTATTATCAATGTGTCTGTGGCAAATATGCGTGTCGCTCCGGATTTTTCGTCGGAAATGATGACGCAGAGTTTGATGGGGATGCCAGTGCGCGTATTGCAGCGCGATGGCTGGGTGCGTATCCAGACTCCCGACAATTATATCGCTTGGGTGCATCGTGTGGGTGTACATCCGGTGACCGAAGAAGAAATGGCTGCGTGGAACAAGGCGGAAAAGATCGTTGTGACCGCTCATTACGGTTTTGTTTATTCCGAGCCAAACCAAACTTCACAAACGGTTTCGGACGTTGTGGCCGGCAACCGTTTGAAGTGGGAAGGGAGCAAGGGAGCTTTCTACAAGGTGACCTATCCCGACGGTCGCCGGGGATACATCTCCAAATCCATAGCCATGCCCGAGAAGAAATGGCGTTCCGGCTTGCAGCAGGATGCCGCCGGCATTATCCGTACGGCACACACCATGATGGGAATACCTTATCTTTGGGCGGGAACTTCATCGAAAGGCGTGGATTGCAGCGGATTTATGCGTACCATACTTTTTATGCACGACATCATTATACCACGTGATGCTTCCCAGCAGGCTTATGTGGGCGAGCATATAGACATTGCAGCCGATTTCTCCAACCTGCAACCGGGCGATTTGATATTCTTCGGCCGCAAGGCAACTCCGGAACGTAAAGAACGGGTCGTACACGTGGGTATGTATATTGGCGGCAAGCGTTTCATCCATTCGCAGGGCGATGTGCATATCAGCAGTTTCGACCCGGCAGATGAATTGTTCGATGAGTACAATCTCGGGCGGTTGCTGTTCGCTACGCGCGTATTACCTTATATAAATAAGGAAGAGGGATTAAATACGACGGAAACCAATGAATACTATAAATGACATGCAAAACAGAAGAGACTTTTTAAAGACCGCCGCCTTTGCCGCCTTAGGTTCGGGCATGGCTATCAATAGCGTATTGGCAGGTGAGGGTGCGGCGCCTGCTTTGTTCAATATCAATAAGAGTGGCGTTACGCCTAAGATGAAGCTGCGTTTCTTTCCGTATGAACTGAAGTTGCGTCATGTGTTTACGGTGGCTGCTTATTCGCGCACCACCACTCCCGATGTGCAGGTCGAAATAGAGTATGATGGCATCATCGGTTATGGCGAAGCCTCCATGCCGCCCTATCTGCAACACGAATTGGGCACGATGGACAGCGTACTGGCTTTCTTAAAGAAAGTGCAGGATGTTATCGGACAGTTCTCCGATCCTTTCCGGCTGGAAGATATCCTGAGTTATATAGACAGTCTCTCTGCAGGAGATTCGGCGGCCAAGACTGCGGTGGATATTGCCTTGCACGATTTGGTGGGTAAATTGTTGCAGGCCCCTTGGTATAAAATCTGGGGATTGGATAAGGAGAAAGCGCCTTCTACCACCTTTACCATCGGTATTGATACGCCCGATGTGGTGCGTGAAAAGACCAAAGAGTGTGCCGGGCAGTTCAATATCCTGAAGGTGAAGCTGGGGCGCGACAACGATAAGGAGATGATCGAGACCATCCGCTCGGTAACCGACCTGCCTATCGCCATTGACGCCAATCAGGGCTGGAAAGACAAACACTATGCGCTTGATATGATTCACTGGCTGAAAGAGAAAGGCATTGTGATGATAGAGCAGCCCATGCCTAAAGAGCAATTGGATGATATTGCGTGGGTAACCGGGCAAAGTCCGTTGCCGGTATTTGCAGATGAATCCATCCAACGCTTAAAAGATATAGTAGGGCTGAAAGATGCTTTTACCGGCATCAATATCAAGCTGATGAAATGTACCGGTATGCGTGAGGCATGGAAGATGGTGACACTGGCGCGTGCTTTGGGCATGAAAGTAATGGTGGGGTGCATGACCGAAACTTCGTGTGCCATTTCTGCGGCTGCACAATTCTCTCCGGCGGTTGATTTTGCCGATTTGGACGGTAGCTTGCTGATAGCCAACGACCGTTTCAAGGGAATGGAAGTTGTAAAGGGAAAGATTACACTGCCGGACTTGCCGGGTATTGGAGTCGTGAAGATATAAAAGTACGGAAATCATACAGTGACAGGTGCTCCTGATATAAACTGATTTACTTATATAATCCATGAAGAAACTGCTATATATTGTCTTTTTGTTTGTTTTTGTTTCTGCTTGCAGCACGAAACCGGAGAATAAACCATACAGTTGGGATGATGATTTGCACCAGCGTCTGCTTACGGATTTTTGTTTGACGGAATCTCAGGTCAAGGACTATATCAGAAAGTATATCCCTGATGTAACGGACGAACAGATGCGTCAGTGGGAAGCATCCAATGCTTTGGAGTGCATGGTTCTGGATGGCGAAAAACGCTATTTCCGTAATGCCGGTCCTAACCTGTTTCGTGTGGATTCTGCCTGCTATGATATAAAGATAGCCAAAGAGGGCACTGTTCTAAGCGGAAGTGAGAAGGTGAACAAAGAGAATCTGCCCGAAGTGATTACCGCCGTGAAGAAAGAAAACAAGGCGATAGTCGCTCCCAAGCGGATGCGTGTCACTTATACGCTGACGGTAGACACCAATGCCGTTCCTGCCGGAAAGCTGGTTCGCTGCTGGTTGCCTTATCCCCGTACCGACCAGGCCCGGCAGCGGGATGTGAAGTTCATCTCTGCCAGTGAGCCGGAGTATGTCTTTTCTCCGCAAGAGTGCCGGCATAGCACGCTCTATATGGAAAAGCGTGCGGTACAAGGAGAGCCTACCGTGTTCTCCGAAACATTTGAATATACCTCCTGCGGAGAGTGGCATAATCTGCGTGCGGAAGATGTTCTGCCTTATGATACGACTACCGCTCTTTATAAAGAGTATACCGCCGAGCGGGAGAAACACATCGTCTTCTCTCTGCGGCTGCGTGAGTTGGCTGCCAAATTGACAGCCGGTGAAACCAATCCTTATTTAAAGGCTAAGCGCATCTTCCGTTGGATTAACGATCACTTCCCCTGGGCATCTGCCCGCGAGTATTCCACGATTGAGAATATTCCGGAATATGTATTGGACAACCGTCACGGAGATTGCGGTCAGGTCAGCCTTTTATTCATAACCTTATGCCGCATCAGCGGCATTCCCGCACATTTTCAGAGCGGGTTCATGATGCATCCCCGTGCTTGGAACCTGCACGATTGGGCGGAAGTATATTTTGAAGGTGTAGGGTGGGTGCCTGTAGACCAATCGTTCGGAATCCCGGCTTTTGCCCGCAATGCCGATGAAGAGTATTTCTTCCTGGGTGGTATCGACTCCTGGCGCATGATTGTAAATACCGATTACGGCATGCCGTTAGTGCCCGAAAAGAAGTATCCGCGTAGCGAAACCGTAGATTTCCAGCGCGGTGAGGTAGAGTGGGAAGGTGGAAACCTTTATTTTCCGCAATGGAGTTACCATATGGACATTGATTACCTTAATTATTAAGGCATGGCATACAACTTGAAAACAGATGATGTGTTGAGGCGAAACGCATCATCTGTTGAACCTCAACGCATCATCCGTTACAGGCAAACGGATGGTGCGTTTTTGTTTTGTCTATCTGTCAGTCTTTTAACAGACAGTAATCGTGCATAAATGCTAATTTGTCAGCCTCCGCCGTTAACCGCTGTTAAGTCCCAAATATTCACTGTTAAAAGAGAACAAAAAAGAGTGACAAGCGGAATAACAGAACGATTTTTGTCGTTATTTTAACGTCAGAATGTTAAATGAGATTTGAATATTAACAATTAAAGAAAATAGAAAGTAATATGAAACAGACAACAAAAAACATCCTTGGAGTTGCAGCCATTGTAGTTCTGAGTGCAGGAGTGGCCGGTGTTACCACTTATAAGATGCAGAATAAGGAAAAGTCTGCTACATTCAGCGAATTGTTCCAGCAGAACCCTAATAATTTGCGGTTGGCTGCTTATAACGCAACGGATGCGCAGCTTGTTGACCTGACGCAAGCGGCAGAAAGTTCGGTTCATGCCGTAGTACATATACGTGCCAAACAGTTGAGCAAGACTCAGACAGTGCAGAGCATGCCGGATATTTTTGACTTCTTCTTCGGTGACGGTCGCGGACAGCAGCGCCAGATACAGACCCAGCCGCGCGTAGGTTTCGGTTCCGGCGTGATTATTTCCAAAGACGGCTATATCGTAACCAACAATCACGTGGTTGAGGGTGCTGATGAAATTACCGTGAAACTGAACGATGACCGCGAGTTGAAAGGCCGCATCATCGGTACTGACCCCAGCACCGACCTTGCGCTGATTAAGATTGAGGGTGATGATTTCCCCACAGTACCGGTAGGCAACTCCGACGAACTGAAAGTAGGTGAGTGGGTGTTGGCAGTAGGTAACCCGTTCAACCTGAACTCTACCGTAACAGCCGGTATCGTCAGTGCAAAGGCTCGTGCCATCGGCGCAACGGCGTCCAACGGACAGGCTGCGAATATCCAGTCTTTCATCCAGACGGATGCTGCCATCAATCAGGGCAACAGTGGCGGTGCGCTGGTTAATGCAAGAGGTGAGCTGGTAGGTATCAACGCCATGTTGTATTCACCGACAGGTGCATACTCCGGTTACGGCTTTGCAATCCCCACCAGCATCATGACGAAAGTTGTAGCAGACTTGAAGCAGTTCGGTACGGTACAGCGTGCTTTGCTGGGTATTACCGGTACTACATTGGGCACAGACCTGCAAATGGACGAAAGACTGGCTGAGGAAATGAAGAAGAAAGCCGACGAACTCGGTGTGAAGGAAGGTGTCTTGATTGCCGAAGTTGTAGAGGGTGGTTCTGCTGCCGGTGTGTTGAAGTCGGATGACGTTATCGTCGGTATTGACGGTAAGAAGGTGCATAAGTTTACCGATTTGCAGGAAGTGCTGGCTAAGCATCGTCCGGGCGATAAAGTAAAGGTGAAGGTAATCCGTGACAAGAAAGAGAAGGAATTTGTATTGACGCTGAAGAACTCTCAAGGCAATACGAAAGTAGTGAAAGATGCCGGAATGGAACTGTTGGGTGCAGCTTTCAAGCCTGTATCTTCCGAATTGAAGAGACAACTTAACTTGGGTTACGGCTTGGAAGTAACCGGAGTGTCCAACGGTAAAATGGCAGATGCCGGTATCCGTAAGGGATTCATCATCCTCAAGGCGAACAATGTACAGATGAAGTCGGTAGAGGATCTGGAGCAGGTACTGAAAGCTGCCGCCCAATCTCCCGAACAAGTGTTGTTTATCACCGGTATGTTCCCGTCGGGCAAGCGTGCAAGTTATGCTGTGGATTTGAGCCAGGAATAACAAAAACATGATAATCAGGTAAGAAGATTGTAATATAAGCAAAGAAAGATGAAAAAAAGGTGTCGGTGAATACTTACCGACATCTTTTTTGTTGTATAAGTAAGGTATAAATAAGGTGAAAAAGTTTCGGCATGTTAGTGTTGTAATAAATAATTTGTCGTAACTTTGCAACCCAAATCTGTATTATAAGAATGAGACAACTAAAAATTACCAAAAGTATCACTAACAGAGAGAGCGCTTCTCTTGACAAGTATTTGCAGGAAATCG
>ERZ791934.318-NODE-318-length-69095-cov-8.157329_pt1 | contig 69095 bp, 60 predicted proteins | sample MGYA00510125_ERZ791934 | MGnify/ENA primary metagenome ERZ791934 (study PRJEB30046, sample SAMN00993240) | human gut metagenome | study: EMG produced TPA metagenomics assembly of the A metagenome-wide association study of gut microbiota in type 2... | reverse complement strand
GGGTTATGAAGGGATTTGAAGAGTATGATAAAAGTACTATTTGTTTGCCACGGCAACATCTGCCGCAGCACCATGGCTCAATACATCACGCAACATTTAGTAACCCAATCTGGCATGGAATCTAATTTTTACATTGATTCTGCTGCCACCAGCCGCGAGGAAATCGGCAACCCTGTCCACTATGGCACGCGCCGGAAGCTGGAAGCGGAGGGGATTTTCTGTGGGGATCATCGTGCCCGACAGCTTAAGAAAAGTGACTATAACGAGTTTGATTTTTTAATTGGAATGGATACGCAGAATATCCGGAATATGTATCGGATTTTAGGAGAGGATCCGGAACAGAAAGTGTACAAGTTGTTAGACTTTACAGAACGGAAGGGAGATATTGCAGACCCATGGTACACTGGTAACTTTGATCTGACTTATCGGGACGTTCTGGACGGATGCAGAGGGCTGCTGAAATTTGTCGAAGAACAAGGGAAAATTTAAGAAAAAAGAATATTTTATGTAACAGTATTGTGGCAGAGGATTGCTATTCATCCTCTGCCACAATGTCTTCCAACACTTTGATCAAGTCGTGGATGTTTTGAATCCGCACATTTCTTTCTAAAATAGTATTTTTCAGATTTACAGATAAGGACTCAAATTTTTCCCGTATTTCAGGAGCAATATAAGACATGTTTCTCACCTCACAGATAGGATAGGCAAAAAGGAAAGAGCCTATACAGTTTCTGTGTGAAAAGCAAAAGAAATTCAGTGAGATATTTACAAATAGAAATGAAAATCGCTATAATATTGTCCAGAGCAGAGTTACCTTTTCGGGAACACCTTAGAAAAAAATAGAGTAGTGATATAAGAAGTATAAAACAGGAGGCATGAACCAACAATAAGTGAAGCATCCATCGATGAAGACAGAGGGGATTGTCTTTTTCTGTCTTGTAGGTAGAACGATCCTCTTGTATTTTGACAGCAGAGATTTATTTTCCCTCTGCACTGGTATTTGGATCAATGAATTTTGCGCGTGCAAGATGTGCAGGCGGATAACAAATAGAGAAAAGGAAAAGAAAGAGAGACTGAGCATGAAAAGAGAATTAGAATTATATATTCATATCCCGTTTTGTATGAAAAAATGTGCATATTGTGATTTTTTGTCCGGTCCGGCTCCGAGGGAGACGATAGATTGCTATGTAACAGCGCTTGTGGCAGAAATCAGGCAGTATCAAAAGTTGGCAGAGAATTATCGAGTTACAACGATTTTTTTTGGAGGAGGAACACCATCGATTTTGTCGGGAGGTCAGGTGAAAGAAATTTTTGATGCGCTCCGGGATGTGTTTGAGATCCAAGCAGATGCGGAAATTACGATGGAAGCGAATCCGGGTACGGTCACAAAAGAAAATTTGCAGGCATACAGGGCATGTGGGATCAACCGGATCAGTTTTGGACTGCAGTCGGTCGATGATAAGGAACTGAAGCTGCTTGGGCGTGTACATACGATGCGGCAGTTTGAAGAGAGTTATGATCTGGCAAGGAAGGCGGGATTTCAGAATATTAATATAGATCTGATCTCGGCAATCCCAGGGCAGACAGTGGAATCCTGGGAGCACACATTGGATACCGTGATCCGAATGAATCCGGAACATATTTCTGCGTATAGTCTGATCATTGAGGAAGGGACGCTATTTTATGAGATTTATGGGGAGAACGCAAAAGAAGAGCAGGATAGTCAGTGTGAGAAATGTTTGGCTGATGACGGGAAACAGATGGATACAGGCAAGAACTTCCCAAAGCTTCCGGATGAGGAAGCAGAACGCCGCATGTATGAATTGACCGCAGAGAAGCTGGAAGCGGCAGGATATCTACAATATGAAGTTTCTAACTATGCGAAGCCGGGATATGCGTGCAGGCATAACAAAGGATACTGGCAGAGGGTGGAGTATCTTGGGATCGGCACTGGGGCGGCATCTTTGATTGAAAACGAGCGGTATCAGCATATTTCAGATACGGATCTTTATATCCGGGCAAATGGAAGGTTGGATCAGATCGAGGAGGAAAAAGAGACGCTAGATTGGAATGCACAGGTGGAGGAGACAATGTTCCTTGGCCTTCGGATGAAAGAGGGGGTAAACAAGCAGAAATTTAGAGAACGGTATCACAGAGAAATACAGGAAGTATATGGAGAGGTATTGGAAAAACTCAAAGAAGAAGGATTGCTTCGCGAAGAGGAGGAGCGAATCTGCCTGACAAAGAGAGGAAATGATCTGAGCAACTATGTACTTGCACAGTTCTTGTTATAACCTATAAAAATGTTTCAGATAGAAAGGCAATTGAAAAATTTTCAGAATGATAGAAAGGTTCCGGAAATTTTTTGATTGCTTTTTTGGATTGAAAGTTTCTAAAAATGTACATAATCTCGATAGAAAATAGTTTTTTACAAAAAATATAAAAAATATGTAAACTAGGTTGACAAACGAAAAGCATAGTGCTATCTTAATAATCGTAAGGTGTTAGCACTCGTAAGAATGGAGTGCTAATAAAGAAAAACGAGGAGGTGTGAGATGAAAGCAGATCATGGATTGGATGATCGGAAACTTAAGATTTTGCAGACGATCATTAAGACCTACTTAGAGACCGGGGAACCGGTGGGATCCAGAACGATTTCCAAATATACAGATTTGAATCTAAGTTCTGCGACGATCCGCAATGAGATGGCGGATTTGGAAGATCTGGGATATATCATACAGCCTCATACATCGGCGGGAAGAATTCCTTCAGACAAAGGATATCGGCTTTATGTAGATATGCTGATGGAGGATAAGGAGCATGAGATCACTGAGATGCAGGAGAAGATGCTTCAGAAGGCCGATAAGATGGAACAGCTTTTGCAGCAGGCTGCGAGAGTGCTGGCAAATAGTACGAATTATGCGACGATGGTTTCTGCTCCTACTTATAATAGGAATAAGTTAAAGTTCATCCAGCTTTCGCAGGTGGATGCCAATCAGATCATCGCGGTGATCGTCATGGAAGGCAACATTATTAAGAATAAGATTGTGGCGGTTGCAGAGCCGCTTGACAATGAGACAATGCTGAAGTTGAATATGCTGTTGAATACCAATCTGAATGGAATTGCGGTCGAAGATATCAATCTTGGCATGATCGCCAGACTGAAGGAACAGGCAGGAATTCACAGCGGTGTGATCAGTGATGTGCTTGATGCAGTGGCAAATACGATTCAGCTTGATAATGACCTTGAGATTTACACAAGCGGAGCGACAAACATTTTCAAATATCCAGAGCTGAGCGACAAGCAGAGTGCGCAGGAGATCATCAGTGCTTTTGAAGAAAAGCAACAGTTGGCAGAACTTGTGACACAGACGCTGGCAAGCGATGAGAACAAAGGAATTCAAGTTTATATCGGAAGTGAGACACCAGTACAGACGATGAAGGATTGCAGTGTTGTGACAGCGACTTACGAGCTTGGACAGGGCATGCAGGGGACAGTTGGAATCATTGGTCCGAAGCGGATGGATTATGAGAATGTCATGAAGACATTAAAGACGTTGATGGTAGAACTGGATGCGATATTTCATAAAAAATCATAAGAAAGGTGGTACGACCATTGGATAAGAAGATGACACAGGAAGAAATGGTAAAAGAAGCCGTAGAGGAAGCAAAGAAAGCGGCAGAGGAACAGGACGCCGCTCAGGAAGCAGCGGGAGAAGATACAGAAGCGGTTGCAGAGGAAACCGTTGAGGAAGAAGCTGACAGCGAAGCATCCGAAGAGGAAGCTTTGGAAGAAACAGCAGAAGAAGGTTCCGAGAAAGGAGCAAAAGGGCTGTTTAAAAGAAAGTCGAAAAAAGATAAAAAAGATGAGCAGATCGAGGAATTAAAAGATAAGCTCACACGTCAGATGGCAGAGTTTGATAACTTCCGCAAGCGTACGGAGAAAGAAAAATCAGCGATGTACGAGATCGGGGCAAAAGATATCATCGAGAAGATTCTTCCGGTTGTAGACAATTTTGAGAGAGGACTCGGAGCTGTTACAGAAGAGCAGAAAGAAGATTCCTTCGTTTCCGGTATGGAGATGATCTACAAACAGATTATGACGACACTGGATTCTGTCGGAGTGAAAGCGATTGAGGCAGTTGGAAATGAATTTGATCCGGATTTCCACAATGCAGTGATGCATGTAGAAGATGAGGAAGTCGGGGAGAATATCGTTGTAGAAGAGTTCCAGAAAGGTTACACATACAGAGATACGGTAGTAAGACATAGTATGGTAAAAGTAGCAAATTAAAAATTCATTTAAGATGCATAAAGCATTTTGAATTTTATCAACAATAGATAGAGTAAGTAAACTTAGTATAAAATATAGGAGGATTTCATCATGGGAAAAATCATTGGAATTGACTTAGGAACAACAAATAGCTGTGTAGCTGTTATGGAAGGTGGACAGCCGACAGTCATCGCAAATACAGAAGGAGCAAGAACAACACCATCGGTTGTTGCTTTTACAAAGACAGGAGAACGTCTTGTTGGAGAACCTGCAAAACGTCAGGCAGTGACAAATGCTGATAAGACAATCTCTTCTATTAAGAGACACATGGGTACTGATTACAGAGTAACGATCGATGATAAGAAATATTCTCCACAGGAGATTTCTGCAATGGTACTTCAGAAACTGAAAGCAGATGCAGAAGGATATCTTGGAGAGAAAGTAACAGAGGCTGTTATCACAGTTCCAGCTTACTTTAACGATGCTCAGCGTCAGGCAACAAAAGATGCTGGTAAGATTGCTGGTCTTGATGTAAAACGTATCATCAACGAGCCAACAGCAGCAGCACTTGCTTACGGACTTGACAATGAAAAAGAACAGAAGATCATGGTATACGACTTAGGTGGAGGTACTTTCGACGTATCTATCATCGAGATCGGTGACGGAGTTATCGAAGTATTATCAACAGCAGGTGACAATAAACTTGGTGGAGATGACTTTGACCAGAAGATCACAGATTACATGTTAGCAGAATTCAAACGTGCAGAAGGAATCGACTTATCTACAGATAAGATGGCACTTCAGAGATTAAAAGAAGCAGCAGAGAAAGCGAAAAAAGAACTTTCTTCCGCAACAACAACAAACATCAACCTGCCATTCATCACAGCAAATGCAGAAGGTCCAAAACACTTTGATATGAACCTTACAAGAGCAAAATTTGATGAATTGACACATGACCTTGTAGAAAGAACAGCAGAGCCTGTAACAAGAGCGTTATCTGATGCAGGAATCGCAGCTTCTGAACTTGGAAAAGTATTATTAGTAGGTGGATCTACACGTATCCCGGCGGTACAGGAAAAAGTACAGAAATTAACAGGACATGAGCCATCCAAATCATTAAACCCAGACGAATGTGTTGCATTAGGAGCATCTGTTCAGGGTGGTAAATTAGCAGGAGATGCAGGTGCAGGCGACATCTTATTACTGGATGTAACTCCACTTTCATTATCTATCGAGACAATGGGTGGTATCGCTACAAGACTGATCGAGAGAAATACAACGATTCCTACAAAGAAGAGCCAGGTATTCTCTACAGCAGCAGATAACCAGTCAGCAGTAGACATTAACGTTGTTCAAGGTGAAAGACAGTTCGCAAGAGATAATAAATCTCTCGGACAGTTCAGACTTGACGGAATCGCACCAGCTCCACGTGGAATCCCACAGATCGAAGTTACATTTGATATCGATGCAAATGGTATCGTAAATGTTTCTGCAAAAGATTTAGGAACAGGAAAAGAACAGCACATTACAATTACAGCAGGTTCTAACATGTCAGACAGCGAGATTGACAGAGCAGTAAAAGAAGCAGCTGAATTTGAAGCACAGGATAAAAAACGAAAAGAAGCAATCGATGCAAGAAATGATGCAGATGCGATGATCTTCCAGACAGAGAAAGCACTTGGAGAAGTCGGAGACAAGATTGATGCAAATGAAAAAGCAGCAGTAGAAGCTGACATCCAGGCATTAAAAGACGTTCTTGCAAAATCTACACCAGAGAGCATGACAGATGCACAGGTAGAAGAGATCAAAGCAGGAAAAGAAAAATTAATGACAAGTGCACAGCAGTTATTTACAAAGATGTACGAACAGGCAGGCGCAGCAGCTGGAGCACAGCAGGCAGGACCGGCACCAGAAGGATTTAACGGTGACGATGTGGTAGACGGAGACTACAAAGAAGTATAATAAGACCAGATAAGTGCATTACCTGCACGGATTCTGCGGGATCTGAAGACTCACAGACAGTGAGAAATCAGGTTTCGCAGAATTTCCTTATGAAATGAAAGGTAGAAGAACAATGGCTGAAACAAAAAGAGATTATTATGAGGTGCTCGGAGTAGATAAAAATGCAGATGATGCGGCGTTAAAGAAAGCTTACCGTGCACTTGCAAAAAAATATCATCCGGATATGAACCCGGGAGATGCGGAGGCCGAGAAAAAATTCAAAGAGGCTTCTGAGGCATATGCAGTACTTAGTGATGCTGAGAAACGGCGCAAATATGACCAGTTTGGACACGCGGCATTTGAAAATGGCGGTGGAGGAGCCGGCGGATTTGGCGGCTTTGATTTTAATGGTGCGGATTTCGGGGATATTTTTGGAGATATTTTTGGAGATCTGTTTGGCGGCGGTCGCAGAGGCGGACGTGCAGGCAATGGACCGATGAAAGGTATGAATATCCGCAAAGGAGTTCGAATCACATTTGAAGAGGCAATCAGAGGATGTGAAAAAGAGTTAGATCTTGTGATCAAAGATCCGTGTCCGAAGTGTAATGGAACCGGTGCAAAGCCGGGAACCAGTCCGGAGACTTGTTCCAAATGTGGCGGAAAAGGTCAGGTGGTATATACTTCCCAGTCATTTTTCGGTACAGTTCAGAACGTCCAGACTTGTCCGGATTGTGGCGGAACCGGTAAGATCATAAGAGAGAAATGTCCGGACTGTGCGGGAACTGGATACGTATCAAACCGGAAGAAAATTCAAGTATCGATTCCGGCAGGAATTGACAACGGACAGAGTATCCGCATCCGTGATAAAGGAGAACCGGGAACGAATGGCGGTCCGAGAGGAGATCTGCTCGTAGAGGTAACAGTATCCAGACATCCAATTTTTACACGTCAGGATATGAATATTTTCTCAACAGCCCCGATTACATTTGCACAGGCTGCGCTCGGTGGAGATGTGCGCATCAGCACTGTGGATGGCGATGTGATCTACAATGTAAAACCGGGAACAAAGACAGATACAAAAGTGCGCTTAAGAGGGAAAGGTGTTCCGTCTCTCCGCAACAAACAAGTGCGAGGAGACCATTATGTCACACTTGTGATCCAGACACCGGAGAAATTAAGTGCAGAGGCAAAAGAAGCGCTTAGAAGATTTGACGAACTAACTGGAAATTCCTTACATCAGGAAGATGGAACTATGGAAAAATCTGAGAAAAAGGCAAAACCGAAGAAAAAAGGATTTATGGATAAGTTGAAAGAATCTTTTGAAGAACAGTCGGATAAATAAGTATCTGGCTTCAGAAAAAGTAACAAAAATAGGACAGACAGAGAGATGAAACTCTTTGGACTGTCCTATTTGTCTGTCTGGGAAAGTGTTTTGTGCCAGTCATGATTTTCTGTAAGAGACAGTCGGGATCCGAATGTGAGGAATATAGAAATTGTCCCTTTTCATATAGTAAGCATAGCGGAAGGTATCTGCATGATTGAGCGGTGAAAAGTTTTCCCATGCGCTGAAAAAAGCAGAAAAATTCCGGGAAAGGGGCAGAAAAATGTGTGAAAGATTTTTGTTAAATGAACTAGAACAAAATCAGACAGGGGAAGTCCGTAAAATTTTATCCGAGCCGGAGATGAAGAGGCGTTTCCAGGACATTGGTCTGATCTGCGGAACGAAGGTGACCTGTGTGGGAAAAGGACCTTTTGGTGATCCGAAGGCTTATGAAATCCGAGGCGCAGTCGTTGCGATCCGAAACAGCGATGCGGAGCAGATCGAAATATGTCCAGAAAGAATTTCAGAGAAGGGTGTGCAAGGCAGATGGCAAAGCGAAGAGAAATGACAATCGCACTGGCAGGGAATCCGAATGTGGGAAAAAGTACATTGTTTAATGCACTGACAGGGATGCATCAGCACACAGGGAACTGGACCGGAAAGACGGTAAGCAATGCCAAAGGCTATTGCGAGCGGGACGGAGTGCTGTATACATTTGTAGATGTTCCTGGATGTTATTCTTTGATGGCACGTTCCCCGGAGGAAGAGGCGGCAAGAGATTATATTTGTTTTCAGTTTCCGGATGCTGTGATTGTTGTCTGCGATGGAACATGTCTGGAACGGAATCTCAATTTTGTGCTGCAGGTGATTGAAGCAGCAGATCGAGTGATTTTATGTATCAATTTGATGGATGAGGCAGAGAAAAAAGGAATTTCCATTGACTTTGAGGCATTGGAAAGCATGCTGCAGATTCCTGTGATCGGGATGACGGCGAGAAGTGGAAGAGGGATGGAACAACTTTTTGAGGTACTGGGGAAGTTTGCGGAAGGAACAGGGGAAAAAGACATAAAAGAAGCGATCGTGTCGAGAAAACAAGCGTTTGGGCAGATTAAGTATCCGGAAGTGATTGAGCAGGAGATCTCCCATCTGCTTCCGGTTATAAGAGAAGTGACAAAAGGGTGCTTAAAGGAACGATGGGTAGCGGCGCGGCTCATGGATCAGGATCCAGGACTATGTCAGGCAATTATGGATTGTCTGAATCTAGAATTTTCAGAAGCAATGCAACTGAAAAAAGCAGGAATGCAGGCAGAAAATCGGATGAAAGAAACAGGACAGCGTCTGGAGGATACAAGAGAACAGATGGCAGAAGCGTTTGTCAGAAGCGCAGAGGAGATTGCAGAAAAAGTGGTGAGCACTAAGGAGGACACTGGAAAGAAAAAGGGACGAATGGCAGATCAGATCTTAACAAGTAAGCTGATGGGATTTCCAGTTATGATTTTACTGCTTTTAGTGATCTTTTGGCTGACGATCAAAGGGGCTAATTACCCGTCGGAAGTGCTGAGCAATTTCTTTGGTGCGATTGAGGGACATTTGCTGGAATGGTGTCAGAGAGGAAAGCTGCCGGCGGCTATCTATGAACCACTGCTTTTTGGGGTATACCGCGTGACCGCGTGGGTTGTTTCTGTCATGCTGCCTCCGATGGCGATTTTCTTTCCGATGTTTACGATTTTGGAAGATCTGGGATATCTGCCGAGAGTAGCATTTAACCTTGACAAATGTTTTCATTGCTGTCATGCCTGTGGCAAACAAGCGTTGACGATGTGCATGGGATTTGGATGCAATGCAGTAGGAGTTTCTGGATGTAAGATTATTTCTTCCAGAAGAGAGAGGCTGATCGCAATGCTGACCAACTGTTTTGTTCCTTGTAATGGGAAGTTTCCAACCATTCTTGTGATCCTTACGATTTTCTTTGCGGGAAATCAGACAGTTTCCGATTGGAAGCTGGCATTGCTTCTGACAGGCGTGATCACTCTTGGTATCGGGATGACATTTCTTGTATCGAAAATCTTATCGGGGACGATCCTGAAAGGGGAACCTTCGACGTTTCTGTTGGAGCTTCCTCCGTATCGCAGACCACAGATCGGAAAAGTGATCATCCGTTCCGTACTGGACCGGACTTTGTTTGTTTTAGGAAGGGCAATCATCGCTGCTGCTCCGGCTGGACTTTTGATCTGGTGTGCGGCAAATATTGCAGTTGGTGAGCAGACCATTCTGATGCATTGTGCCGGTTTCCTTGATCCACTTGGACGTTTCATGGGGATGGATGGCGTAATCCTGCTTGCGTTTTTGTTGGGATTTCCAGCAAATGAGATTGTACTGCCGTTAATCTTTATGGGGTATCTGTCTCTTGGAAATCTGATGGAATTTACAGATCTCCATGCAATTTCACAGGTTTTATATAGAAATGGATGGACACAGCTGACGGCATGCAGCGTGATTTTGTTCTCTCTGATGCACTGGCCGTGTGCTACCACCTGCCTTACTATTTACAAAGAAACGAAAAGCAAAAAGTGGACGTTGGCGGCCATACTGATTCCTACCTTTGCAGGGATACTCTGCTGCGCGCTGTTTGCACAGATCACGAATTTTGTATTGCGGTAAATAGAAAGAAGCTATATAATAGCAGTCAGAGGCGCGCGGGCGCAAAATACAAAAAGAATGATCAGAAAGGGAAAGAAAATGAAATACATTTTATTTGAAGCAGGTCCGGTCACAGTGTACAGCTATGGGCTGATGATTGCCCTCGGTGTGATCCTGACCTTTGTTGTGGCACAGAAGAGAGCGAAAAATTACGGATTAGACCCGGATGCGATTTTCTATATGGGAGCCTGGGGATTGCTGGCGGGAATTCTCGGGGCAAAGCTGTTGTTTTATCTGACAGAGATCAAGGAGATCATCAAAGATCCATCGCTGCTGCTGAATGTATCCGAAGGATTTGTTGTATATGGCGGGATCATCGGAGGGATTTTGGGAGCATACATTTATGCAAAGATAAAGAAGATAGATATTTTGGCTTACTTTGATCTTGCAGTTCCGTCCATCGCATTTGCACAGGGATTTGGAAGAATCGGATGCTTCCTTGCAGGATGCTGTTATGGGCGTGAGACAAATGCATGGTACGGAATTACGTTCCACAATTCTCCGTTTGCACCAAATGAAGTTGCACTGATTCCGACACAGTTGATTTCCAGTGTAGCTGATTTTGCACACTTTTTTATCTTGATCTTTTTGGCAAAGCGTGTGAAACACAAAGGAGTTGTCACAGCGATGTATCTGATCTTTTACAGTGTCGGAAGATTCCTGATCGAGATGTTGCGAAATGACCCGAGAGGAACGATCAGCGTAATGTCTACATCACAGTTTATTTCTATCTTTACGCTGGCCGCAGGAATCTTTATGTTTGTGTTCTGCCGCAGAAAGAGACAAGGAGAAGAAAAACAAGAAGCGTAGTAATTATTTTCTCAGTGCACAGTCTGCTTCCAGAATGGAACCGGAGGAGGGATCCTTCGTCTTCAGAAGAATTTCGCAGGACGGATTTACCGGATAGAGGAGAGGGTTGACGGCAAAATCACGGACGACAAGCTGTGAAGCCAGTTTTGTAAGGTCTTCCTCAGACTCGTAGAGAGCTTCGCTTGCGCGGTAGCCATTTTCTAAAATGCGGAAACGTTCTGCGCTGACCAGCATATAGTTTTCAATTGTATTTTGGGCAGGGATCTGGTGGGCCTTTAGGTAGTTGATCGTCCGGTGAAAGGAAGAGCGATGTCATTTCCTCAGAATAGATGGAAAGGAGCTCTTCCTTTTCTTCTGTCCCTTGGAGAAGGTGTGGAGTTTTTTTGTGGAATCCAGCTGAAAATCGGATAACAGTTTCAGAAATCGTTCCCTGTCAAAACCGGGATACATCTTTTCGTAAAAAAAGAGCATTGTCTGTGGGGTGGCGCCAGGGAAATAGTATTGGTCATCGGACAGATAAAAAATCATCTGACGCACTTTGGAAGTATCAGTAAGTTTTTCTCCGTCTATGAAAATTTCTCCGGAATCCGCGTTCAAAATTCCGGCAAGAATACGGAGCAACGTACTTTTCCCTGCACCATTTGTGCCAAGAAGCCCGAAAATAGCATTGTCAGGAATTTCCAGATTGACGTTGGACAGAGCAGATGCCGAGCAAAATGTTTTTGTGAGATGGGAAATATGAATCATAACTATTCCTCCTGTAGTTGTATGAAAAGCGATTTCATCTCCAGACACAAGGCAAATCCGCAGAATAGAAAAATAAAATATGACAAAAATATTACAAAAATATTACAAATAAAATTATACAAAATATACCATCAGAATGACAAAGTGTCAATAAAAATATGAAAATAAAACAAAAAGTAGCAATTATAAGCGAAAAAAGCATGCTGTTTCGTGCGTTATAGGAAAAATCTGTTGATAAATGCGAGGAGAAAGTGCTACAATAAAAAGAGTAATAGCGAAGCAATGGGAAGCCATTTTTGTGGCGGACTTTGCGGAGATAGAGTAAGGAGAGAAGTAGAGATGGCAGAAGAACAAAATAATGGTTCATGTTCTCCGGAAAGCTGTTCCAGCTGTGCACATGCAGACAGCTGTCCAAGCAAACAGAAGGAGAGCATGAAGGTAGCTCCAAATGAGTATACCCATGTAAAAAAAGTAATCGGTGTCGTAAGTGGAAAAGGCGGTGTCGGAAAGTCGATGGTGACAGCTTCGCTTGCCCGTATGATGCGCGAACAGGGATACTCTGTCGGAATTCTTGATGCAGATATTACAGGACCGTCGATTCCAAAGATGTATGGAATCCATGAGCATGCGGTGGGAAATGAACTGGGAATGTTTCCGTGTATTGCGAAAGATGAGACGAGAATCATGTCAGTCAATCTTTTGTTAGACAGTGAGGATACACCGGTGATCTGGAGAGGTCCGATCATCGCAGGTGTTGTGACACAGTTCTGGAATGAAGTATTATGGGGAGATTTGGATTATCTCTTTGTAGACATGCCTCCGGGAACAGGTGACGTGCCGCTGACTGTATTCCAGTCCCTTCCGGTAGATGGAGTTATCATTGTTACATCTCCGCAGGATCTTGTGCAGATGATCGTAAAGAAAGCCTACTACATGGCGAAGCAGATGGATGTGCCGGTACTTGGAATCGTAGAGAATTATAGTTATCTGGAATGTCCGGATTGCGGGAAGAAAATTCCGGTTTTTGGAGAAAGCCATGTGGAAGAGACCGCAGAAGAACTTGGAGTAAAGGTATTAGGAAAAATGCCATTAGATCCGAAGCTGGCATCTGTCGTAGAAGAAGAAAAGTTCTATGAAGTGACAAATGATTATCTGAAAGATGCAGCAGAAGTATTAATTTCATAAGGAAGAGTTACATAGGAAGCTGCGCCGCTTTTCGACAAAGAAAGGCTGCGCAGTTTCTTTGTGCAAAAAAACAAAACAAGTATTGCAAACATACGTTCCTTGTGATAAGATAAAACAAACAGATGTTCCGAACAAATGTTTGAAAAAGAAGGGAGAGGAAGAGTCAGATGCAGGGACTGATACTAGGAAAATCAGAGATACAAAGGAGCATGACCACACAGCCGATAGGAAGAACTTTTGGGACAGCTCCGGCACTCTTTGGTGGGCAGAAGTCACTATATGAGAAGCTGAGGATTCTGTCGGATGCGGCGAAATATGATGTGGCATGCACATCTAGCGGAACGAGCCGGAGGGGGGATGGAAACGGAATCGGGAGCTGCGAGGAAGCAGGGATCTGTCACAGTTTTTCTGCGGATGGGAGATGTATCTCACTTCTGAAGATTCTTTTTACAAATGAGTGTATCTATGACTGCAAATACTGTATCAATCGTGCATCCAATGATGTAGAAAGGACTTCCTTTACCCCGGAGGAGGTATGCCGGCTGACGATGGAGTTTTACCGGAGAAATTATATTGAAGGATTGTTTTTGAGTTCTGGAATTTGGAAAAGTCCCAACGAGACGATGGAGCAGATTGTGACCACACTTTGGAAATTGCGAAATGAATTCCGCTTTCAAGGATATATTCATGTGAAGGCAATTCCCGGAGCAGATGAGCGCCTGATTGCCCGTGCGGGATTCCTCGCAGATCGTATGAGTGTCAACTTGGAGCTTCCGACAGCAGAGGGGCTCAGGCAACTTGCCCCACACAAATCCAGAAAAAATATACTTACACCGATGCGGTTAGTACAGAATGGGATGTCAGAGAATCGGCAGGAGATTCAGCTATACCGCAGCGCGCCAAAGTTTGTGCCGGCAGGACAGAGTACTCAGATGATCGTTGGTGCCACACCAGAGACTGATTTTCAGATTATGCGTGTAGCAGAGTCACTGTACCAGAAGTTTGATCTAAAGCGAGTATTTTATTCTGCATTTGTACACGTCAATGAAGATAAGGCGCTTCCGGCAGCAGGGGAGCAGGGGCCTCCTCTTTTGCGGGAGCATCGTCTTTATCAGGCAGATTGGCTTTTGCGGTATTATGGATTTCGGGCGGAAGAACTGTTAGATGAACAACAACCGAATTTCAATGTTTTACTGGATCCGAAGTGTAACTGGGCACTGAAGCATTTAGAGTATTTTCCGGTAGAGGTAAATCGGGCGGATTATTTTACATTGCTTAGAGTGCCGGGGATTGGTTACAAGTCAGCGGAGCGTATTGTAAAAGCAAGGAGAATGGGCAGCCTTTCCTTTGAAGATTTAAAGAAAATGGGAGTCGTATTAAAAAGAGCGCTATATTTTCTGACTTGTAATGGCAAAATGTTTGGTCAGGTACGGATAGAAGAGGATTATATTACAAGAAATCTTCTTCAGACAAAAGAGAGCTTGCCGGATTCTGTCAGAAACATGAATTATCGTCAGTTATCATTGTTTGATGATGTAAATTTTCGGGAAATCAATCGGATGGACGGAAGTCTTGGATGTTTAGCTGTTTTGGATGAGAGTGAACTGAAGGAAAAGGTGGCAGGATGAGAACTATTTACGTTTGTGAAGATAGCCTGACCGGGATCTTTTCAGGCATCTATGAGGTGTGGAAGAGAAAAATGACAGCGGAAGAGGCGGGTCTGGAAGTGGGAGATAGTTTTGAAAGACGATTGTTCTGCGAATATATTTTCTGTAAGGCGGAGGAAAGAAAGGCACTTGTTGTTATCCGCATGATTCAAAAAAATCTTGGGGCGGACGTCTATGAGAAAATCTCTTATGCATTGTTATCGGCGGACAGAAGAAAGGCGGAGATGGTATTTCGTGCAATGCTCGAGGCGAAGAAATTATCTAGGAAAGATCGGTTGATGGAACATTTGGGAAATGAGGCAGTCAGAGCTGTTTTTGGAATGTACCGGCAGGTGGCAAACGAAGCACATCATTACAAAGGTTTTGTGAGATTTCGGGAATTAAAGAATCAGACACTGTTTGCAAAAATTGAGCCAAAGCATGCAGTGCTTCCGTGTATTGCAGAACACTTTGCAGATCGCTTTCCACAGGAAAACTGGGTCATTTATGACAAGACCCATGAAGTGTTTCTGATTCACGAGAAGGGGAAAAGATATTACTTTTTGCAGCAGTATATGTGCATGAAGGGAGATTCTGGGAGTGCTCAGAATATTGCCGGTGGATTTTCAGAAGAAGAGATGGACTATGAGGCATTGTGGAAAGAATTTGTCCAGAGCATCAGTGTTGCAGAGAGGGAGAACCGCGCATTACAGAATCAAAATCTTCCGCTTCGTTTTCGAACAAATTTGGTGGAGTTTAGTAAAGAAGAACGGTCGGATTCCCCAAATTTTGGAGAGTTTTCTAGTTGACTTTCTGAGAAAATGGTGACATAATGGGTTCCGTGCTATACAAACAATCCATTGGAAAGGGGTGTTGGTAATGGAACAGAAATGGAAGATTAGATTATCAGCGAATGAAGATGTGAGAGACTTTGTAAGAACAGCAGAAAAATGTGATTTTGATATCGATATATTTCATAATAGAAGAATTATAGATGCGAAGTCGATTCTTGGTGTGTTAAGCCTTGATTTGACGCAAGTATTGACGGTTCGCTTTTACGGAAAAGATACAGCATTTGAAGATGTTCTTCAGAGATTTTGTGTTGCATAATACATCACATCAAAGTTCACAGATGGCGGGATATTCCGATAGGAGTATGCCGCCATTCCTGTATAGAAATGTCCATGGATAAGAAAGAGGCGGTAGAGAGGGATGAGTGAGACAGTAAAGATTTCTGTCCGGAATCTTGTGGAGTTTATTTTAAGAGAGGGAGATATCGATCAGCGGCGGACGGCAGGAGCGGATAAAGAGCAGATGCAGCTTGGGGCAAGAATCCACAGAAAGATCCAAAGACAGATGGGATCGGATTACCATGCAGAAGTACCTTTGAAAATGGAAGTTTTGTGCGAAGGATTCACACTTTGTCTCGAAGGAAGGGCAGATGGAATTATTAAGCGGGAAGATGAGATTGTCATTGATGAGATCAAAGGGGTTCTCAGAGAGTTAAAGTATATCGAGGAACCAGTCGCAGTGCATCTGGCGCAGGCTAAGTGTTATGCATATATGTATGCATCACAGAATCATCTGGAAGAGATCCGGATCCAAATGACATATTGTCAGATGGAGACAGAAGAGATCAAAAGATTTTTGCAGACGTTTTCCATAGAAGAATTGAAAACCTGGATGGAAGATGTGATCAAAAGATATGAAAAGTGGGCAAAATTTCAGATTGAGTGGAGAAAAGTTTCCAGAGAGTCCATCCGACAGATTCAGTTTCCATATGCATACCGGGAAGGGCAGAAGGAACTTGCGATGTCTGTGTATCGGACTATTTTAAGGAAAAAGAAACTTTTCATACAGGCGCCTACCGGGATCGGAAAGACGATGGCGACGGTGTTTCCGGCGGTGAAAGCAGTCGGAGAAGGGTTGGGAGATAAGCTTTTTTATCTGACAGCGAAGACGATCACAAGGACAGTAGCGGAGCAGGCCTTTCAGACACTGAAAAAGCAGAAGCTGCGCTATAAAGTGATCACGTTGACGGCGAAAGAGAAAATCTGTTTCTGCGAAGAGGCGGTGTGCAATCCGGAAGCGTGTCCATATGCCAAAGGGCATTACGACAGAGTAAATGATGCAGTTTTTGATCTGCTGACATCGACAGACGATATGAGCAGATCAAATATAGAGGAATATGCGAGAAAACATGAAGTGTGCCCCTTTGAGATGTCTTTGGATGTGGCGCTGTGGGTAGATGCCGTTATCTGTGATTACAATTATGTGTTTGATCCGAATGCCCATCTAAGAAGATTCTTTTCAGAGGGAGGAAAAGAAGACTACTTATTTTTGATTGACGAGGCGCATAATCTCGTGGAACGTGCCAGGGAGATGTACAGCGCCGCCCTTTATAAAGAAGAGTTTCTTACAGCGAAAAGGCTGGTGAAGGGAATGGACCGGAAATTGACGAGAAAACTGGAAATATGTAATCAGCAGTTTCTTGTGTTGAAGAGAGAATGTGAGTCATATCGAGAATACACTTCGGTGGGCCATATCGCGGTCAGCCTCATGAACTTGATGTCGGAACTGGAGCGTTTTTTGGAAGAAACAGAGGCAGAGGAAGTGAGGGAGCAGTTACTGGAGTTGTATTTTCATGTGAGGGCATTCTTAAATATTTATGATATTTTGGATGAGCACTATGTCATTTATACAGAGTTGGAAACAGACGACAGTTTTCTTCTAAAATTATTTTGTGTCAATCCGGCAGTGAATCTCCAGGAGTATTTATCCAGAGGAAACAGTACTATCTTTTTTTCTGCAACGATGCTTCCAATCCGCTACTATAAGAAGCTTTTGAGTGTGGAAAAGGAAGACTATGCGGTCTATGCACCATCGCCATTTCAAAAAGAACGGCGGAAGTTGTTTGTTGGGACAGATGTCAGTACAAAGTATACGAGACGAACAGGCCAGATGTATGAGCGGTTTGCGTCCTATATTGCAGCTGCGCTTCAGGTGAAGAAAGGAAATTACATTGCATTTTTTCCGTCGTATCGTTTTCTGGAAGAGGTATATGAGAAGTTTCAGCGTTATCAGACGGAGGATGTCATCTGCATTGTCCAGGAACAGTCGATGGATGAAGAGAAGCGAGAGGCATTTCTCCAGGCATTTGATCAAGACCGGAGCGAAAGCCTGATTGGATTTTGCGTGATGGGAGGAATCTTTTCTGAAGGAATTGATCTGACAGAAGAACGGCTGATCGGGGCTTTCCTAGTTGGAACAGGGCTTCCGCAAGTGTGCAATGAACGTGAAATTTTAAAGCAATATTTTGATCGGAACGGGGAGAATGGGTTTTCTTACGCCTATCTCTATCCGGGAATGAATAAAGTGTTGCAGGCAGCCGGGCGTGTCATACGGACGGCAGAGGACAGAGGTGTTATTTTGCTGTTGGATGAGCGCTTTTTAGAAAGGCAGTATCAGGAGGTGTTCCCAAGAGAGTGGGATGATTATGAAATCGGGACACTTAAGACTGCAGAGAAAAGTATGATGAAGTTTTGGGATCAGGAAATGTAAAGAGAGCATGGAAAGAAGAAAAAATACTCCTCATTTGGATGGTAGATTGGGAATCCAAATGAGGAGCAGAAATATATAAGACGATACCGATAGCTCTTTTAGGTTTTAGGAAGAGACCAGTGCCTTAGACTTCTTCCAGTGGTGTAAAGTAATTGAGAAATTCCAGCGCTGCCTTGGAAGAAGGCACGTGATGATTGTGTGCGATGACAAGCTGTCTTGTCGGAAGTTCTTCATCAGTTTCTACAATAAAAAGATTGTCGGATTTGTGCGGAATACAGTAGTCCGGGATGAAAGCGATGCCAAGCCCGATGCTTGCAAGGTCGATCAACAGATCATTACTGCTCAGCTCGATCTCCGGTACAAGATCCAGCTGGTGTTGCTGGAACAGGCTGTGCAGGAACTCACTTGTCGTACTTTTGCGATCCAGCATTAGAATCGGGTATTGGAGGAGTTCTTTCAGGGAGAGTTTCCGCCCTTTCAGTTCACTGAAAGATTCATTGGCAATAAAAACATCTTTAAAGTTTTTGATTTTTTTGACTGTAGTCAGACTGCTAAGATAGCTGTTCGGATAGTTGGTCACGATCAGATCGACTTGTCCGGTCTCAAGCAGTTCCACACATTTGATGGAAGTCTGGTTGGTCACCTTGATATGTGCGTTTGGAAATTCCTTGTGGAAGCGCTTCAAATAAGGGACAAGAAAATAGCGGCAGATCGTATCACTGGCGCCGATACGGATCTGTCCTCCGGTTGTGGCAGAATCCATCAGCTGGGATTCTCCGCGCTTGATCAAATTCATTGCTGGTTCTACATGGCGCAGCAGGATCTCACCTTCCGGGGTGAGCTGGACTCGTTTGGTACTCCGGATGAAAAGGGTCTGATCCAGCTTTTTTTCCAAAGCTTTGATCGACTGGCTCACTGCCGACTGGGAGATAAAGAGCTGCTTGGAAGCTTCTGAGAAGCTGAGAGTCGTTGCTACATAGTAGAAGACTTTATATAATTCGTAATTGATGTCCATCATTAGTTCTCCTTATAAGTATTTTATATTTATAAGAATAAGAGGATTTTAGGAAAATGTCAACAGAAGTTTTCGAGAAAGTAAACACAGCATAGTCCATTTTTCTGGAATTCGATGCCAAAAACTGGTATACTTAAGAAGAAAGCATGGAACTATATTTGAGAAGGATATAATGTCTGGCAGAGAGATGAGGTGAAGAATGCAAAAAATTTTTGGTCTGGTGGCGGCAATGGCGATGATCGTGGTCATGTTGATCACAAGTTTTGAAATCGCAATTTATAGCGATTATGGATGGTACCAGAAGGAATATGAGAAGTATCAAGTACTGGATGATCTGGAGATGGAGATGCAGGATGTGATGGATGTGACTGAAGAGATGATGGCATATCTGAGAGGAGACAGGAAAAATCTGGAAGTAAAGACTGTGATCGCCGGAGAGGAAGGGATGTTCTTTAATGAACGGGAAAAGCTTCATATGGAAGATGTACAAGGACTGTTTCTCGGAGGGATACAGATCCGCAGAGTCGCCTTTGTGATTTTCGCAGCAGCAGTTTTGCTGATTCTTTTTCAGAAAGGAAATTTAAGAGAGATTTTACCTCAGATGTATGGATGGGGAGTCGGTCTGTTCCTTGGGGTGGCAGCAGTGTTTGGAGGGTTGGTCGCGATTGATTTCAATAAGTATTTCGTGTTGTTCCACAAGATCTTTTTTAACAATGATCTGTGGCTGCTGGATCCGGCTACGGATTTGCTGATCCGGATGCTGCCGGAAGGATTTTTCTTTGATATAGTGATTCGGATCGGAGTGATTTTCATAGGGAGTCTGTTAATTCTGTGGGGTGCCGGGGCACTCTGGAGACGGGGCAGAGCAAAGAAAAAATCATAGCATTAATATTTCTTATAAGTAAATTAAGTTATATTAATTATACTAATGATTTGAATTGTGGTAGGATACAAATAGAAGAAAGTATCAGACGAAATGGAGGATATTATGAGTAGTGTAAAACGTGTATATGTAGAAAAGAGACCGGAATTTGCTGTGCAGGCAAAGGAATTACAGCACGAAGCAAAAAGTTATCTTGGCATTCAGACAATTACAGGAATCCGTGTGCTGAACCGCTATGATATTGAGAATCTTTCTGACGAGACTTTTGAGACAGCCTGCAATGGTATTTTCTCAGAGCCGCCGGTAGATATTTTATACAGAGAAGAATTCCCAATGAAGGAAGGAAGCAGAGTTTTTTCCGTAGAGTTTCTTCCGGGACAATTTGATCAGAGAGCCGATTCAGCAGTACAGTGTGTACAGTTTATCAAAGAAGATGAGACACCAGTGATCAAGACTGCAACAACATATGTGATCGAAGGAGAGATTACAGATGCTGAATTTGAAGCGATCAAGAGTCACTGCATCAATCCAGTCGATTCCAGAGAGACAGGGATGGACAAGCCGGAGACACTTGTCACAGTGTTTGAGGAACCGGAAGATGTGAAGATTTTTGACGGGTTCAAAGAGATGCCGGAGACAGAATTAAAGGAGTTATATGATTCTCTTGGGCTTGCAATGACGTTCAAAGATTTCCTTCATATTCAGGGATATTTTAGAGGGGAAGAAGACAGAGATCCAACGATGACAGAGATTCGTGTGTTAGACACATACTGGTCAGATCACTGCCGCCATACAACATTCTCCACAGAATTAAAAGAAGTTACATTTGAAGATGGAGATTACAAAGAACCTCTCGTAAAGACTTATGAGAGATATCTGGAAGACCGCTCAGAGATTTTTAAAGGGCGTGAGGACAAATTCGTATGTCTGATGGATCTTGCCCTGATGGCAATGAGAAAACTCAAAAAAGAAGGAAAATTAAATGATCAGGAAGAGAGCGATGAGATCAATGCGTGCAGTATCGTTGTTCCGGTGGTCGTAGATGGAAAGGAAGAGGAGTGGCTTGTCAACTTCAAGAATGAGACACACAATCATCCGACAGAGATCGAACCATTTGGAGGAGCTGCAACTTGTCTTGGCGGAGCAATCCGTGACCCGCTTTCAGGACGTACTTACGTTTATCAGGCAATGCGCGTAACAGGTGCGGCAGATCCGACCGTATCTGTGAAAGATACGATGAAAGGAAAGCTTCCACAGAAAAAACTGGTGACAGAGGCTGCCCATGGATATAGCTCTTATGGAAATCAGATCGGACTTGCCACAGGAGCAGTCAAAGAGATTTACCATCCGAACTATGTTGCAAAGCGTATGGAGATCGGAGCAGTATTAGGAGCTGCACCTAGAAGAGCGGTGATCCGTGAGACATCTGATCCGGGAGATATCATTGTACTGCTCGGTGGACGTACCGGACGTGATGGATGCGGCGGTGCGACTGGTTCTTCCAAAGTACATACAGAAGAATCTATTGAGACATGTGGAGCAGAAGTACAGAAGGGAAATCCACCGACAGAACGGAAGATTCAGAGACTGTTCCGCAGAGAGGAAGTCAGCTGCCTGATCAAAAAGTGTAATGACTTCGGAGCAGGTGGAGTGTCTGTTGCGATCGGAGAACTTGCAGATGGTCTGCGGGTAGATTTAGATAAAGTACCGAAAAAATATGCAGGGTTAGATGGAACAGAGATTGCCATCTCAGAATCTCAGGAACGTATGGCAGTTGTCGTAGATCCGAAAGATGTGGCACAGTTCCTTGCATATGCGAAAGAAGAGAATCTGGAAGCCGTGGAAGTGGCAGTTGTGACAGAGGAACCACGTCTGGTACTTTCTTGGAGAGGAAAAGAGATTGTCAATATTTCCCGTGCATTCTTAGATACAAACGGAGCACACCAGGAAACAGCAGTTACTGTGGAAATTCCGGACAGAGCGGGAAGCCTTTTCGTAAGAGAAGAAGTAAAAGATGTCAAAGAAAAATGGATCGCAACATTAAAAGATTTAAATGTATGCTCGCAGAAAGGTCTTGTAGAACGGTTTGACGGTTCCATCGGAGCAGGCTCTGTCTTTATGCCACACGGTGGAAAATATCAGATGACAGAGACACAGAGTATGGTTGCAAAACTTCCGGTGCAGGAAGGAACTTGTGATACTGTGACAATGATGAGCTATGGATTTGATCCATATTTATCTACTTGGAGCCCATATCACGGAGCAGTCTATGCAGTGGTAGAATCCGTTGCAAAAATCGTGGCAAATGGTGGAGATTACAGTAAGATCCGTCTTACGTTCCAGGAATACTTCCGCAGAATGACAGAAGATCCAAAGAGATGGAGCCAGCCGTTTGCAGCGTTGCTCGGTGCATATGATGTACAGCTTGGTCTGGGACTGCCGTCGATCGGTGGAAAGGACAGTATGTCCGGAACGTTCCAGGATATTGATGTTCCGCCAACATTAGTTTCTTTTGCAGTGGATGTGGCACACGACCATGAGATCATTACACCAGAGCTTAAGAAAGCAGGAAATAAGTTAGTATGGCTTCGGATGGAACAAGATCACTATGAACTTCCAGTATATGCAAGCTTAAAAGATCAGTATGCAAAATTTGCAGAAGATATCCACAGTGGCAAGATTGTTTCTGCCTATGCGCTGGACAGACACGGAATTGCAGCAGCGGTAAGTAAGATGGCATTTGGAAATGGCATGGGTGTAAAACTGGAAGAAACAATTGATAAGCGTGAACTGTTTGCACCGGCATTCGGGGATCTGATCGCAGAAGTACCGGCAGAAAGACTTGAAGAACTTTCTATTTCTTATACACTCCTTGGAGAAGTGACAGCAGACAACACAATCTCCTATGGAGAGATGCAGCTTAGTTTGAATGAAGCAGTGACTGCATGGAAAGGAACTTTGGAAAGCGTATTCCCGACTGTTTCAGAAGAAGAACAAAAGATGCAGAACATCGATGTGCAGCCGGCATCTGAAAAAGCAGTGATCGAAAACGGACTGTATCGTACAAGTGATATCCATATCTGCACACATAAGATTGGACAGCCTACAGTCTTCATTCCAGTATTCCCAGGTACAAACTGTGAGTACGACAGTAAGAAGGCATTTGAGCGTGCAGGGGCAAAGGTGATCACAAAAGTATTCAAGAACTTAAATGCAGAAGATATCCGTGACTCTGTAGCAGAGTTTGAGAAGGCGATTGCACAGTCACAGATGATCATGTTCCCAGGTGGATTCAGCGCCGGAGATGAGCCGGATGGTTCTGCAAAATTCTTCGCAACAGCATTCCAGAATGCGAAGTTAAAAGAAGCAGTGGAAAAATTATTGCATGAGCGTGACGGACTTGCACTTGGTATCTGTAACGGATTCCAGGCATTGATCAAACTTGGTCTGGTGCCATACGGAACAATCTGTGGACAGACAGAGAATTCTCCGACATTGACATACAATACGATCGGACGCCATATTTCCAAGATGGTATACACAAAAGTCGTAACAAATAAATCACCATGGCTGCAGCAGGCAGAACTTGGCGGAGTTTACACAAATCCGGCATCTCATGGAGAGGGTCGCTTTGTAGCTTCCGAAGAGGTATTAAAACAGCTTTTCGCAAACGGTCAGGTGGCAACACAGTACTGTGATCTTGATGGCACAGTGACAATGGATGAGGAATGGAATCCAAATGGTTCTTACTGTGCGATCGAAGGAATCACAAGTCCGGATGGACGTGTGCTTGGTAAGATGGCTCACTCAGAACGAAGAGGAAAATCGGTTGCAGTCAATATTTACGGAGAACAAGATCTGAAGATCTTCGAATCTGGTGTTGCATACTTCAAATAAATAACGAAGAGGAAAGTCAAAGTGAAAAATTGCTTGACTTTTACAGAGCATAACATTATAATGTCAAAGTAAACAAGGCAATGAGGCCGCGCAGGAGTTTTTCTGTGCGGCTGATTTTATATCTGAGGAGGTAATGAAGATGTCATATGTAGATGAAGTCATTGAGTTAGTAGTGAGAAAGAACCCGGCGGAGCCGGAATTTCATCAGGCGGTAAAGGAAGTGCTGGAATCTCTCAGAATTGTAGTAGAAGCAAATGAAGAGAAGTTCCGAAGAGAAGCCCTTCTCGAGAGATTGGTAGAGCCGGAAAGACAGTTTAAATTCCGGGTGCCGTGGGTAGATGACAAAGGACAGGTACAGGTGAACACTGGGTACCGCGTGCAGTTCAACAGCGCGATCGGACCGTATAAGGGAGGACTTCGTCTGCATCCATCTGTCAACCTTGGGATCATCAAATTTTTAGGATTCGAGCAGGTATTTAAAAACTCTCTGACCGGACTTCCGATCGGCGGAGGAAAAGGCGGATCTGATTTTGACCCAAAAGGGAAATCAGATCGGGAAGTGATGGCATTCTGCCAGAGTTTTATGACAGAATTATGTAAATATATTGGAGCCGATACCGATGTACCTGCCGGAGATATCGGAACAGGAGCAAGAGAGATCGGGTATCTGTTTGGACAATACAAGAGAATCCGTGGTGTATATGAAGGCGTGCTGACTGGAAAAGGATTAAGTTACGGGGGATCTCTTGCAAGAAAAGAGGCAACCGGATATGGTCTGTTATATTTGACAGAGGAAATGTTAAAACTCAACGGAATCGAACTTGCAGGGAAAACTGTAGCAGTGTCAGGTGCGGGAAATGTGGCGATCTATGCGACAGAAAAAGCACAGGAACTCGGGGCAAAAGTTGTGACGGTCAGCGATTCTACCGGATGGGTGTATGATCCGGACGGAATTGACGTAGCAGCATTAAAAGAGATCAAAGAAGTGAAGCGGGAGCGTCTGACGGAATATCCAAAATATCGCCCAAATGCGAAGTATCAGGAAGGAACCGGAGTATGGTCAGTGAAGGTTGATATCGCTCTTCCATGTGCAACACAGAATGAACTGCATCTGGAAGATGCAAAGATGCTTGTAGCAAATGGCTGTATCGCGGTGGCGGAAGGAGCAAACATGCCGACGACAATGGAAGCTACCGAATATCTTCAGAAGAATGGTGTGCTTTTTGCACCGGGAAAAGCAGCCAATGCAGGCGGAGTTGCCACATCTGCGCTTGAGATGTCCCAGAATAGTGAGCGGTTAAGCTGGACCTTTGAAGAGGTGGACAGCAAGCTGAAAGGAATCATGATCAACATTTGCCACAATATGACAGACGCAGCGAAAAAATACGGTGTGGAAGGAAATTATGTGGCAGGTGCCAATATTGCAGGCTTTGAGAAAGTAGTAGATGCAATGAATGCACAGGGAATCGTCTAGAAATCCGGCAGTTTAGTAAAATGTAAAAAAGTTCTAGGTGCAAGAATGTAAAAATTGTGCTAATATAAGAGTATTGATAAAAGAAATCTGACAAAATAGTGTTTGGGAGGGAAGCACAATGGAATTAAAGTTGAAAGATTTACGTTCATCTAAGAATCCAAAGGCGCGTATCAAAATCCTGCAAGGACATTTTGCGACGGGAAATTCACACATTAATACCTATATTGATATGTCTACAGTGAAGACACGGCACAACAATGCCCGCGAAGCGGCGAAAGAACTTGCAAAGGAATATTTGACGACAACTATGGTCGATACGATCGTCTGTCTGGATGAGACGGAAGTAATTGGAACATTTCTGGCAGAGATTTTGTCGGACAGTACCACGATGTCCATGAGCAGCAAAAAGAATATTTCTGTAATCACGCCGGAATTTCATCAGGCAGGACAGATCGTGTTCCGGGATAACAAGCAGCGGATGATCAAAAATCAACAGGTATTGATACTGGCTGCCTCAGTGACATCAGGGAAGACCATTTCCAAAGCGATTGAGTCCGTGCTGTACTATGGAGGCAGTGTCTGTGGAATCTGCTCTATTTTCAGCGCTGTGACAAAAATTGCGGGAATGAAGATCAATACAATTTTTACGAGCAGCGATGTTCCGGATTACCGGGCATATGCTCCTCATGATTGTCCGATGTGCAAAGAGGGAAGACCGGTGGAAGCGATTGTAAACAGCTACGGGTACTCTAAGGTAGATTGATGATCTGCTGAGGAATATTGGGAAGAAAAAAGAGACACTGGAACTAATTATTCCAATGTCTCTTTTAGATATACAGACCATTCTAAGATCAGTCGTTCCAGGGAATATGCCGCATTGGCAGGACTGGTAGAAGGGAGCCGGATCGCTTTTTGTCTGGTGAGAGGCAGACAGTATTTTTCATAAAGCTTAAAGGCAGTACCGCCGTTTGTGTAGATCTGCCGGATCGGAGCATCCCGCAGAATTCTGGAGATGTCATTTGGGATCACATTACGGATACTGCTGTCACTGGAACCTTCAATCTCACAGGAGGCAATGACATCCCATATTGCAATACGGTTCCTGAAAAGAAATGCTTTCTTGTCTGCAATCGTAACCGGAACATCCTCATGAGAAAGCGCTGCCAACAGCTTCCAGAAGCGATTCTGTGGATGATGATAGAAGAACTGTGCTTCCCGGGATTTGACAGAAGGGAAACTCCCTAAGATTAATATTTGTGAGTCACTGTTATAAATCGGTGAAATGTTATGGATTGCATGTTCCATAGAAGAAACACCCCTTTCGCATAAAAATTGTAAGTTCAGATTTATTGTAGCATTTGGATGAAGAGGGGGCAATCAAAAAAATAGATACGGAAAAGAGAGGGAAAGATAGATGACAATGCGAGAATTTTGTGAAAAGATCGGAATGGATGAAGCATCCATACAGCAGGTAGAACAGTTTTCCATAGAGGATAGGGTGTATACCAGTTACAAAAGAGAGTTTCAAGAAGACAAAAAGCGGTTTTTTGCCCGCTTAAAAGAGGAAGAAAACTGGCGTGTGTTTGCACTTGTCCTTTACATCCGCATGGCAGTGGAAGTATATGAAACCTTTCAGGAGAAAGGAATTGCTGACCAGGTTTATTTTGATACGTTTTCTGATTTCCGGATTTGGAATGAGGAATGCAAAAAAAAGTATGGTATTTGTGGACTGACGGAGTGTGAGTGGCTGAGCCTTCCGCTGGAATTAAAGATCTTCCGGCTTGGCAGACTTCAGTTTGAACCAATCCGTCTGGAGAAAGCGATTGAGACGGAGAAGTATACCTTACCGGAAGGAACAAAAGTTTTAAATGTACATATACCGGAAGATGGAAGGTTAGATATAGAGACATGCATGGACGCCTTCGAGCGGGCAGAAAATTTTTTCCAGGAAACATTCGAGGCATTTATTTGTGAGTCCTGGCTGGTTTCCCCGAAATTAAAGGAGCTGTTAGGAGAAGATTCCAATATTATAAAATTTATGGGGCTATTTGAAAATTATGGGATTGTCTATCCGTTCCGTCAGGCGGAACAGCGGGTGTTTGGGGAAATTCGCGAACAAAAAGAGGAATATCCAGAACATACTTCTTTGCAGAGAGCATTAAAAAAATACGTTCTGAATGGAAAGGAACCGGGAATGGGACAAGGGGTGCGCCTTCGCGCAGAGAAGCGAAACTGATCACGGAGTCAGAACAATTCCGTGACCAGTTCTGCTATTGCTACACCAGTTCTGCGATACGGGAAACACCAACATAAATCTCGGAGATTTTATACCATGTCCGATAGTCTACGGTTCCTGTTGCCGGAAGACCGAAGACTGATTGGAATTTTTTTACAGATGCAGCGGTGGCTGGTCCATAGATGCCATCTACGGTGATCTTCGGAATGGCCGGATAAGCACCTGCAATGACATTTAATTCCTCCTGCATCTGTCGCACTTTATTGCCGGAAGAGCCGTTTTCTAACACATATCCCGGCCAGGAAGAAGGGATGCCGGAAATCTCCTGTGCGGTATTGATATACATATTGTCACCGTAATAATAGCGGAGAATTTCGATTGGGGAATAGCCTTGGTCTCCAAGCGCTTTCGATCCCCATTGGGTCATCCTTATGGAAGCGACATGCAAACGACTTGAAAAGCCGCAGCTACAGTATTTTACGAATCTGGAAGATGGTAGTAAATCGTAAGGACATCCTGCGGTTTGTCATAAACCATTTTTTGGATGATACTTCTGAGCACCTCGTTCTTCTGTGAATCTGAAAAGGTCTCAGAAAAAAGCACATCGCAGATGGTGTGAAGCTTCTGGCAGGATTGCTCTTTTTTGGAAAAATTTGCCGGCGAAGAAGGCTGACAATTGCTGAGACGTAGTTCCAGCTGTTTCTGCTCATTTCTAAGGAGCTCTTTGTTTTCTTTGTATTCTTCCAAAGTATCAATGCCGTTTTGATAGGCTGCCTTGATTCGCTTTTCTTTTTGTTCCAGTTGCTTTAACTGTTCGGATAAGAGTTTTCGCTCATCAACCATTTCTTGTTTTCGCGTCGGTTCCCTTTTCATATAAGTGATTTCCTTTGTGTGGAAAACATCCTGCAATGCTTGAAGGACAACGGGCTCCAATAGAAGAGAACTGACACTGTTTTTGGCAGTACATTTGCCCTTGATGACACCATAACAAACAAAATAGGAATAGGCTTCTCCATTGGATTTCCGATACATCGTTTTGGCGATCATAGTGCGGCCACATACCGGGCATTTTAAGAGCCCGCCAAGCCAGTGATGGTAAGTAGAGGAAGGGCGGGCTCCTTTTGGCATGTGGGCAGAATGCAATCGCTGTTGGGCGCGGTCAAACAATTCTTTGCTGATGATCGCTTCGTGCTGCCCGTTGGCAATGATCCAGTCTTTCTCCTCTTTGATTTCATTTGTCCCGCTTGTCGTCCGATTCCAGCGGATCATGCCGCAGTAGGTTGGGTTTTGCAGGATATACTCGATCGATCTCCGCTCAAAAGGTTCCTTCCGGGAAGTTCTATACCCGAGTTGATTCAAAAATCTTGCAATTTCAAAGCATCCACGACATTCTTCCACATACTTCTGAAAGATGATCCGGATGATGGCAGCTTCCTCTGGGACGATCACCGGAGGTTTTCCACGCTCGGTAATCTTATATCCGAGTGGCGGTCGCGCCTGATATCCGCCGCGCAGTGCTTTTTCGGTCATTCCTCGCTTCACTTCATCCGAGAGACGGATGGAATAGTATTCATCCATCCACTCGATGATCCGTTCGATCAGAGAGCCGAAAGGACCGTCTACCAGTGGTTCAGAGACACTTAGGACATCAATCCCGCACTGTCTGCGAAGCAATGATTTATAGACGATGGATTCTTCCTGATTGCGGGCAAAACGACTATACTTCCAGACGATGATGACAGAAAAGGGACGAGGCTTTGTCTTGGCAAGACCAATCATCCGCTGGAAATCATGGCGCTTTTCTGCTTTTCTTCCGGAGACGCTTTCCATAAAGATGTATTCTTCCGGGATGGTGATATTATTTTTTTCGGCAAATTCTTTCCCGAGCCGGATTTGTGCATCGGGAGATAATTCATCCTGATTATGTGTGCTGACACGGACGTATAATGCGCCGATTTTCATGTGCGATCACTCCTTCTCTTGATTATATATGCAAAAAGAGAGAAAAATAACAGACAACCTCGCATGCGGGACAGGCTGCACTGCATATCTTTTGGAAAGAAACGCGGGGAGAGAAAAGAAAAGTGAAAGTAAGACAGATCCTTGTGATGGATGATAAAGAGATCGACTTGGAACAGTTAAGTAAAGAAGAGCAGAAACAGGTGGAAGCGCGATTGAATGCGGCAGCTTTGCGTCAGGCGGGATATGAGCCTTCGCCGAGGCGAAAAGATCCCTAGATTTTTGTGCAAAGGCTATGGTATAATCATGAAAGAGTTCTGTATCAATAATTAGCAGAAATAGATAAGGAGAACATGTGGATGATAAAAAGAAAATTAGCGGCAGAGGAAATACAGAAAATGAAAGACGGGTATATTCCTGCACCATACCAGCTGGAAGAGGGAGAACAGATCAATGATGTTTACATGGAACCAGTATTTTTTGAAAACGAAAATGGACCGACAATCGGTGTGACGACATGTGGGGTGATTGTGAAGGATGGATTGTTTTTTAAAGATATGGACAATTCTGGAGAACTGTCACCGTACAAGGATTGGAGACTGGATCATGAGACACGCGCCAAAGATATGGTTGCGCACTTGCGGTTAGATCAGCAGGCAGGTCTGGTGCTGAATACATTGTGGAATTCCCCGATGGTGATGACGCGCGAGGAGGCAAAAGACGAGAAGGGAGAGATCATCCCATCGAAGATTTTCAAGCGGTTTGATCCAGAAGAAAAAGAGGGACCTTCGTTTCTTCCGGGTGTCACGATGAATGTCAGTGATGCGGACGTACTGGAACGGAAACTGACGGGCGGAGTGTACAGGGGTGATATGCGTGCAGAAGCGGGCATGAGTGCACTTTACCACAATTTAGGGACACAGATGCTGGAGTATGAGGCATGTCAGGATGGCGTGGCAATTCCGTATTCTCTGCATACGAATCCAATCAATATCGGTTATCCGGATTTCCTCGGAATCGGTGCAGCCGTGATGGGAGATGGTAATTTTGATCTTGTATATGAGATGGCGGATACGGATCGCAAGATGATGAAGGCAGCAGGGCAAAACATTATGTATGGTCCTCAGGTAGATGTGGCGACAGATCCAAGATGGCCTCGCAATAGTGGGACATACGGGGAACGTACGGATATCACTTGCGGAATCATCAAAGAATTGGTTCGTGGATATCAGAATGGAGAAGATGGCCTCAACGAAGGATCTGTCGTGATCACGGTGAAGCATTTCCCGGGAGATGGACCGGCAGAGAATGGATTTGAGCCACATATGCCGATCGGGCAGTGGAGACTTTATCCGACGGAGGGATCGATGGAAAAATATCACCTGCCGCCATTTCAGGCTGCTTTTGATCTGAAAGCATCGGCAATCATGCCGGATTATTCCAGAATCTGTGCAGATAGCCGCAGCAGAGAGCAGTATTATCGCGGAAGACTGACTTCGCGTGAGACGGTTGGTTCTACTTACAGCAAAGAACTGATCACAGATCTTGCCCGCGAGACAATGGGATTTGAAGGATATGTAAACTCAGATTCAGGAATTACGACGGTACAGACATACGGGGTGGAAGAACTTACAGTACCGCAGCGGTATGCGAAGGCGATTTCTGCCGGAACAGATGTAATCGGAGGAAATTCAGACTCCGAAAATATCGTAAAGGCAGTGGAAGAAGGCTATCTTGCAAAAGAAGAGTTGGATCGCGCTAATTATCACAGATTACTTAGTCTGTTCCGCGTAGGACGGGTGGACAATCCATATCTGGACCCGGATTATGCAGACAAGGTTCGGGAGGAGAATCTGCACGATGCGAAACAGGCGGCATATAAAGCGAATCAGAAGGCAGTCGTTCTGGCAAAAAATCATGCAAACGTACTTCCGATGGAACAGGGCAAAAAAGTTTACATTGCATGCTTCAAAGGAGTGGATCCGGGAGCAGCTCTTGCGCAGGCCATGGGCGCTGCCGTAGGAGGAAAGGGAGATGAAGAAGCATTTGCAGCGCGACTGAAGGAGTTGTTCACAGAGAGAGGATTCTGCGTGATAGATGATCCAAAAGAAGCTGATTACGCATATCTGCACGTGTGGCCGATCAGCAACGGAATGGTCTTTCGCCAGTATGCAATGCCGGTGATCGAGATGGTAGATGAAGAATTGTTTGAGGAAAGAGAAGTCAACCAAAGCCAGAAGAAAACTGGAAAGATGGTTCCGATCACGACATTGAAAGGGGTATCAGAGATTCCGAAGCTTGCAGAAATGGTTCATCAAAATGGAGGAAAAGTGATTGCGACCTGCGTAGTATGTAATCCGTGGATTCTTGATAAGTTAGAACCATATGTTGACGGACTCACGTTCCAGTATACGGTCAGTCCGGTGGCGATGGAGAATGCGCTGGGAGCACAGATGGATGTTCTCTCCGGAGCGTACAATCCAACTGGAAAGATGAGCCTGACAATGGTATCTTCTCCAGAGGTGATCCGCATCGAAGAAAAGGAACTGGATGGCGTTATGCGGGAAGTATGTGTTTCTCCAAATGATGTTCCGGGATATGACAAAGATGCATATATCGATCCGGAGATTTTGGCGAACGTGAAGGGCGGAAGTTACGCATATTGCGATGAAGATGGTAATTACTATCGGTCAGGATTTGGTTTGAGCTATTAGTCTCATCATAGAAAAAGTAAAAAGCGGCAGGGGGATACACAGGTCAGGTGTATCCTTCTGTCGCTTTTTGGGAATGAGAAGTTTTATCAATTATTTTCAGGAGGGAACTATCATCCCCATATTATGCCGGATAAAATCCGCTTGGGCTGTCGTTTAGATTGATCATAATATTCTTTTGCTGGCTGTAAGCATCGAGAATTGCCTTGTCATTCTCGCGACCGATGCCGGATTGTTTGTAGCCTCCAAATGGAGCGCCTTCCGGAATCTGATTGTATGTGTTGATCCACATACGGCCAGTCTCAATACTTCTTGCGACGCGCAGGGCACGGTGGATATCTTTTGTCCAGACAGCTCCGCCAAGACCATAGTCGGAATCATTTGCAAGGGCAATGACTTCTTCTTCTGTCTGAAATTTAATCACGACAGCTACTGGTCCAAAGATTTCTTCCTGTGCAACACGCATATCATTGGTAACGTCTGTGATCAATGTCGGCTGGATGAAGTTTCCTTTCTCACATCCATGTTCGGTATAAGAGTGGCCGCCGCATGCGATGGTTGCCCCTTCCTGTTTCGCAGATTCGATGCAGGATAAGATTTTCTCTGCCTGTCGCTTACTGATCTGAGATCCCATCTGTGTCTCAGGATCCAGCGGATCGCCGATAGTTACTTTCTGGAATGCAGTCACAAGCTCTGAGACAAACCGGTCGTAAATCGATTCGTGTACGAAGACGCGGGATCCGGCACAGCATACCTGTCCCTGATTAAAGAGAATACCAAGCTGTACGCCATCGATGGCTGCATCCCAGTTACAGTCGTCAAAGATGATGTTAGCACTTTTTCCGCCCAGTTCCAGTGTGGCCGGGATGAGTCTTTCGGCAGCGGCAACAGCAATGTCCCTTCCAATCTCTGTGGATCCGGTGAAAGCAAGCTTGCTAAGTCCCGGATGCTCGAGAAGGTACTGACCTGATTTTGAACCAGAACCAGTGATAAGGTTTAGTACACCTGCCGGGAGCAGATCCTGGATCAATTCTGTAAATACAAGCATACTTAACGATGTCTCAGAAGAAGGTTTAAATACGATACAGTCGCCGGCTGCGATTGCAGGAGCGAGCTTCCATGCTGCCATCAGGAATGGGAAATTCCATGGCACGATCTGTCCGACGACGCCGATTGGCTCGCGGAGCACAAGGCTCATCATATTGCCGTCTAAAACAGAGGCGGTTCCTTCATCTGTGCGGATCAAACTTGCGTAGTAGCGGAAATGGCGGATGGAATAGGGAATATCGATCGTGGAAGTTTCGCGGATCGGTTTTCCGTTGTCCATCGTTTCCACCTGTGCCAGCCATTCTTTATTTTCTTCAATGCGGTCTGCGATTTTTTCTAAGATAAGTGCGCGAGCCTCTTTTGTCTGTGTCTTCCACTCTGGGAAAGCTTTCCATGCTGCCGCCACAGCAGCATCCACATCTTCTTTTGTTGCCTGTGCACACTGTGCAAGAATTTCTCCGTTTGCCGGATTGGTACTCGTATAGACTGCTTTGTCTGAAGCGTCTATCCATTGTCCTCCGATAAATAATCCATAGTGTTCTTTTAATGTATGTTTTTGATTGTTCATAAAAATTACCTCCAAAATTCAATTCAAAATCAATTGCTGTCACCAGCGCTTTACTTTTGTCTGCCCTTAGTCTACAATAGAAACTGATACCTTGAAATAACCAAAAAAATGTTTTTATAGGAGACCAGATTTTGCTTATTTATGATTTGGAACAGAGAGACGGAAAGTCGAAATATGAATATTTGTATCAATGTCTGAAGGAAGATATTTTGAACGGAAAACTTGCAGAGGGCGAAAAAATGCCGTCAAAAAGACAACTTGCAAAGGAAAATGGAATCAGTGTGCGGACCGTGATCAATGCGTATGAACAGCTGCAGATGGAAGGATACCTGCAGTCGAGGGAGCGGAGTGGATATTATGTGGTATCTGATTTTGATTCACCTTTAAGGTACCAGAAGATTACAATCCCCGATCCGACTCCGGAAAAAGAAGAAAAATGGGTGGCAGACTTTGCCTCAAATACAACAGTATACGAGAAATTTCCATTTTCGATGTGGACGAAAGTCATGCGACAGGTGCTTGGGGACTACAATCTGCATCTGATCATGCGTGGAGAATTTCTCGGAAGCCCGGAACTTCGGTATGAGATTGCAAAATATTTGTATCACAACCGAAGCATGGTAGTATCCCCGGACTGTATTGTGATCGGAACCGGGATTGAGTATTTGTATTCAAAATTGATCGGGCTGCTTCCGGAACATGCAGTGTATGCGGTGGAAAATCCCGGATACAGAAAAATCCGGCTGATCTATGAAGAACTCGGAGTGAAGTGGACTTGGACGGCTATGGCGGAAAACGGAATTCATATGGGAAGTCTGCGAAGCAGCCAGGCAACAGTTGTCCATACCTCGCCCGAACACCATTATCCGCTTGGGACGGTGATGTCTGCAAGACGCAGGCAGGAATTGCTGAAGTGGCTGGAGGAATCGGAAGAACATTATATTATAGAAGATGATTACGACTGCGAGTTCCGCTATAACGGGCATTCGATTCCGGCGCTTTTTGGTCTGGATACAAGCGGGCGTGTTATTTATATGAATACGTTCAGTAAGACATTAAGTCCCGGGATCCGGATCAGCTATATGGTGCTGCCGCCAAAGCTTCTGGAACGTTATGTGAACTCGGCAAACTTTTTTTCGAATACTTCGTCGAATCTGGAACAGCATACGCTGGCAAGATTTTTGCGTGATGGGTATTTTGACCGCCATCTGAACCGGCTGCGTAAGTATTATCTAAGTCAGGGAGAAAAGTTGAAGCATGCAATTGCATGCACACCGACCATTCCGGTGGAAGAAATTGTCGGAATGGAGACGGGCACGCATCTGCTCGTAAAACTTCATACAGAGCTTCCCGATGCGGAAGTGAAGCGGAGGGCACAAGAAAGGGGAATTCATCTTTGCTGTCTGTCGGAGTTTTGTATCGAAGAGCAGAAGCGGTACGAACATGTGCTGGTACTCAACTATTCTGGCATGGAAGAAGAACGGATGCAGGAGGTTGCAGAGCTTCTTGGAGGAGTGTTTGATTCTGAGATTGCAGAGAAGCGGGAATAAAAAGCAGAGGGGAAAGGATTGACGGTATTTCCTGTGAATTGTATAATAAAAGCGCCAAGGTTGCAAATAAGAAAAATAGGATATAGGTAAAAGAGATGAAGACGATCATTATTGGAATTGCAGGTGGGACCGGATCTGGAAAGTCCACCTTCACAAGAAAGTTAAAAAAAGAATTTAAAGACAATGTGGCAGTGCTCTACCATGATAACTATTACCGGGATCAAAGTGATATTCCGCTGGAAGAGCGCCGTAAGACGAATTATGACCATCCGGATGCGATGGAGACAGAGCTGCTTGTCAGACAGCTGCAGGAGTTAAAAGAAGGAAAGACGATACAGTGTCCGACTTATGACTACACACTTCACACAAGGTCAAGCGAAGTTGTGACTGTAGAGCCAAAGAAAGTAATTTTATTAGAAGGAATCCTTGTCCTGGCAGATGAACGGCTGAGAGATCTGATGGATATCAAGGTGTATGTAGAGGCCGATGCAGATGAGAGAATTCTCCGCAGGATTATTCGTGATGTCAAAGAGCGTGGGCGCGATATGGAAGGTGTTGTGGAGCAATATCTTACAACTGTCAAACCGATGCATTATCTTTATGTAGAACCGACAAGGAGTACTGCAGATATCGTGATCAACAGCGGTATGAATCCGATCGCCTTTGAACTGGTGAAAAATACGATTCAGAAGATACTGGACGAAGAGGCGTAGATACAGATCTGTAAAAAGAATGTGGAAACAGATGCAAAAGAGTAAATGGGAAAGATTTATACAACGAGGTGGACAATGGGACGGGGAATATTTTATACGATGATCGGGTATGTTTCCGGGAGTGTGTTATATGCAAAGGTGTTTGGGAAGCTATTCTGCCAGAAAGATGTGACGGAAGATACGATTGACGGGAATCCCGGAACGACAAATGCATTTCTAAATGGAGGAATATGGTGTGGCATCTGCACGTTGTTGTGCGATCTTTTAAAAGGAATTTTGCCGGTGTATGCTTACATGCATGGACTGCCGGGGGCAGATATCTGGATTACGTTTGTGCTGGCAGCACCGGTTGCCGGACATATCTTCCCGGTATTTCATCGTTTTCGTGGAGGAAAAGGGATTGCAGTTTCTTTCGGGGTGCTGCTTGGACTCTATCCATATATGAAACCAGTGCTGCTGCTGGCATGCTGTTTTCTCTTATTCTCCTTTGTGATTGTGATCACGCCGAATTATCATAAGACATTTGCGACGTATCTTTTTGCGACGATTCTCGTATTGTTTTTTGGAAAAAATTCTTACGTCAGCCTGGGAATGATTCTGATCTCTGCGCTGGTACTTGGCAAGCTGATGCTTTGCCGGGAAGAAAGAGAGGAAATTAAGGTGAAACTATTATGAATGTACTGATTTTATCTTGTGATACCGGTGGAGGACATAATTCTGCTGCCAGATCCATCCAGAAAGAACTGATCCGGAGAGGACATCAGGCGGTCTTTTTAAATCCATTTGAACTGTCCGGAAAGCGTGTTGCGGGAGCGGTAGGTGGAGCTTATGTAAAATTGGTCCAAAAGCATCCGCGGGCATTTGGAATGCTGTATAAGCTCGGGGCATTTGTAAGCAGACTGCCTGGCAGATCTCCGGTTTATTATGCGAACAGCCTTGTGGCAAGGCATCTGGCAAAGTATCTGGAACAGAAGTCTTACGATGCCATTGTGATGCCACATCTGTACCCTGCGGAGATGATCTCCTACTTAAAAAGAAAAGGGTGGAACTGTCCGAAGTCGGTCTATGTGGCGACGGACTACACCTGTATTCCTTTTACCGGGGAGACGGAGTGTGATTATTATGTGATCCCCCATGAGGAATTAGAACTGGAATTTGTCCGAAAAGGGGTAAAGAAACAGAAGCTTCGCGCATTTGGCATTCCGGTAGATGAGACATTTTGTTCCAAGGAAACAAAGCAGCAGGCGCGAGAGAAGCTTGGGATGAGCGAGGATGGCATCTATTATCTCGTAGCAGGAGGAAGCATCGGTGCCGGGAAAATCCAACAGTTGCTGGATCTGATGCGAGAAGCACTGGAAGAGGTGGAGAAGGCAGTGGTGATCTGTGGAAGGAACAAGAAGCTGGAGAAGAAGCTTCGCAGGCGCTATGACGGTTATAAAAATATTTCTATTATAGGAAGTACTGACCAGATGGCAACCTATATGCGGGCATGTGACGTTCTCTATTCGAAGCCGGGAGGACTTTCCTCCACCGAAGCGGCTGTGATCGGAATACCGTTGATCCATCTGACACCGATTCCGGGGTGTGAGACAAGAAACCGCATATTTTTCCGGAAACATGGCATGTGTCTTGCTCCCCGTATGATCGAAGATCAGTTGCTTGCGGGGCGGAAACTGATGAAAAATACAAGACCGGCAGGAAGGATGATCGAAAATCAACAGAATACTGTACCGGCAGATGCTGCGGAACGTATTTGTAATTTGTTGGAACAGATATAAAAAGAATAAGAGAATCTCCCATAGAAGATCAAGCATGTACGGATCTTCTTTCGGAGATTCTCTTTTGTTATGATTTTACGATCGTGGAAAACCGCTGCTGTAATGGAGTTTGTAATCTTCCGTAATAAATACTGCTTCCGTATCCGGAAGATCTTCGATGAAGTTCATACCTTCTTCGAGACCAAGGGAAAAGCAGGCAGTGCTGAGTCCATCTCCATCTACGGATTTTTCGGACAGGATTGTGACGGACACGAGCGAGTTGTCATAAGGGTACCCCGTTTTTGGATTTAACAAGTGATGGTAGAACTTGCCGTCTTTTTCAAAAGAACGCTCGTAGATCCCGGAGGAGACAATGGATTTGTCCCGCACCTGGATTGTCGACACGGTCTCGCTTCGTTTTGCAAAAGGCTTCTGGATTCCGATTCCGAAAGCATTTCCATCTGGCTTTTCTCCGACACAGAGGACGTTTCCGCCAAGGTTGATCACGGCGCTTTTTACCCCATGCTCCAGCAGAAATTCTTTTATTTTGTCAGCGATGTAGCCTTTGGCGATCGCTCCCAGGTCAAGCTGCATTCCCTCCTGCAAAAACCGGACGCGGTTTTCTTTTACAATGACCTTTCGATAATCTACGAGAGGAAGTGCAGCAGAGATCTCGGCATCCGACGGCACCACCTTTTCTTCAGAAGTAAAATCCCACAGAGCAGAGACCGGACCAATGGTGATGTCGAAGGCTCCGCCAGATTTCTCACAGTAGGAGAGAGCGGCAGTGAGCAGTTCTGTCATCTCCGGTGAGATACAGAAAAAACCGTCCTCCTGTGGAAGAAGACCATGATTGAGCTGGTAGAGCTCGCTTGTCGGGAGTGTGCGGCTGAACAGATTTTCATATTTGTCGCAGAGATCGATCGCTTCCGCAAGCAGGTTCTCATCTGTAGAGTCATAGAGTGTTACAGTGACAACGGTATTTAGTTTAAAAGCAGTGTCAGAAATAGGAGCTTTTGCAGTTTCATCCGTTCCCGAAGATTGCTTTTTCTGCTGCTCAAAAGAGAAAAACAGGAGCAGCAGGAAGACAAGAAGCACAATTCCTGTCTGAAATATTCGTCTGTGAAAGTTAGTCATTGCTTCTATGAGCCTCCTTCCATGAGTAGAGGAGTGCATCCGAAGATTGGATCGCATAGTCAGCAATCTGTTCATAAGGAATCTTTAGCCCATCGTGGAACCATTTCCGGATGATTCCAATGATTCCGCAGACGCGGAACGTATAGAGATAATCAAAAGAGTCCGGATCAAATGCATCGCAGCTTTCTTGCATCAAAGTGCGACTGACATCGTATTGCAGTGCGAACAGACGCTCGAGAAATGCATCTTCCGAATGAAGGATCAGTACACGGCAGGAGTCCATGTTTTCATAGAGAAAACGAAAGATATCGCAGATCAGTGCACGGTTGTCCGCATAAGGTTTCTGCTGTTGGGTAAACAGTGCCATCTGTTCGAGAAAATCGTCCTGGACCTGCCGGTACAATGCAAAGATATCTTCAAAGTTCGAATAAAATGTAGTGCGGTTGACGTCGGCAGTCTCACAGAGCTTCTGTACGGTAATCTTAGAGAGCGGCTGGTCGACCAGTAATTTAAGCAGAGCTTCCTTTAGTACTTTTTGGGAGTAAGCTCTCTTTCGATGTAATTTTTCCTGTTGCATAAAAACACCTTTCTATAAACATTCAAAAATGGTTTATTTGTAAATCATAACACAAAGAAAGGAAAACGACAAAGAAAAATAGAAGAAAAACAACAGATATAGAGAAAGTGTCGGTTTCAAAACGGAATGTCCATGATTGTTGATTGAACGGAAAAATCGGATATGCTATGATAAAACAAATTGATAGGAAAAGGAGAAGATATCATGAGAACTGTAATGGAATTAAATAAAAACTGGTATTTTCAAAAAGAAAATGTCGGACTTCCGCAGGAACTTCCTTGTGACTGGGCAAAAGTAGATCTGCCTCACACATGGAACGCTGTAGATGGCCAGGACGGAAGAGGAGAATACTACCGCGGAGCATGCTGGTATGCAAAAAGCTTTGAGACACCAGAGTGTATGGATGGATACCGTGTCTATGTAGAAGTGCTGGCAGCAGCATTGTCCGGACGCGTGTATGTAAATGGACAGGAAGTGGCATATCACGAAGGCGGATTCTCTACTTTCCGTGCGGATGTGACAGAAGCGTTGCACGCGCAGGGAGAAAATCTTCTTGTGATCGAAGTGGACAATGGAGAGAAGAGCCACATCTATCCACAGGTTGCAGATTTTACATTCTATGGCGGATTGTACCGCGGTGTCAATCTGATCCTTGTGCCGGAAGTTCATTTTGATCTGGATTTTTATGGAGCTCCGGGACTGAAAGTAACTCCGGTTGTCAAAGGAAAAGATGCAGAGATCAAGTTGGAATCCTGGGTGAAAAATGCAGACGAAAATTATACTGTCAGATACCAGATCAAAGATGCAGACGGAAACGTTGTAGCAGAAAGCTGGAGACCGGCAGAGCAGCCATCAGTCGTTCAGTTCCTTCCGGATGCACATCTGTGGCAGGGTGTGGAAGATCCATATCTTTACACATGTACAGCAGAACTGGTACGCCGCAATGAAACGGTCGATGAGGTTACTGTACGTTTTGGTATCCGTGAATTTTATGTCGACAAAGAAAAAGGATTTTTCTTAAATGGAAAACCGATGAAACTGCGTGGAGTTTCCAGACATCAGGATAAGCTGTATCAGGGAAATGCACTGACAAAAGAAGATCACCGTCTTGATGCGGATCTGATCCGGGAAGTTGGAGCAAATACGATCCGTCTTGCACACTATCAGCACAGTCAGGATTTCTATGATGTATGTGATGAGTATGGATTTGTCGTATGGGCAGAGATCCCGTACATCAGCAGCCAGAGCGATGATCCGGCGGCACATGAAAACTGCCGTCAGCAGATGAAAGATCTGATCTATCAGAACTACAATCATGCATGTATCTGCTTCTGGGGAATCTCAAATGAGATTACGATCCACGGTGAGAAACCAGGGCTTGTGGATAACCACAGAGATCTCAATGCCCTTGTCAAAGAGCTGGATCCAACCAGACTGACAACGATGGCGCATGTGACATTGCTCTCCCAGGACAGCGATCTTCACAGTGTGACAGATGTAGAAAGCTATAATCACTATTTCGGATGGTACGGCGGAAAATATGAGCAGAACTCCGTATGGTTTGACGATTATCATAAGAAATATCCGGATCGCTGCATCGGACTTTCTGAGTATGGTGCAGAAGGAATCATTACTTATCAGCCGGATGAGCCGAAGTGCAGAGATTACTCCGAGGCATATCAGGCAGAGTACCATGAATTCATGGTGAAAATGTTGATGGAGCGCGACTATATCTGGAGCAGCCATGTATGGAACATGTTCGACTTCGGTTGTGCAGCCAGAGATGAAGGCGGAGTGGCAGGAAGAAATAACAAAGGTCTTGTTACTATCGACAGAAAAATCAAAAAGGAAGCATTCTACTTATACAAAGCATACTGGAGCAGCGAACCATTTGTATACGTTTGCGGTCGCAGATACGCACAGAGAGCCGGGGAGACTACAACGGTAAAAGTGTACTCAAACCAGCCGGCAGTACAGCTTTATGTAGACGGAGAATTATTTGCAGAGCAGAGCGGAGAAAAGATTTTTGTATTTGAAGGAGTTCCGCTTCACGAAGGATTTACACAGATCACTGCAAGATACAACGACTGCACAGATTCTCTCGCACTTGAAAAAGTAGCAGAAAAACCGGAGATCTACACACTTCCGAAGAATGAAGATGAGGAAGGAATGGAAGGAGCAGCCAACTGGTTTGATCAGGCAGCAGCAGAAGCAGCAAACGCAGGCGAGATGGTATTCCCGGAAGGATATTTCTCTATCCGCGACAAGATTACAGATATCATTGAAAATGATGAGGCGGCTGCAATTCTCAGCGGAGCTTTATCTGCAATGTCTGGCATGAAATTAAACAAAGGAATGTTAAAGATGCTCGGAGGAAAGACATTAGAAGAAATGATCCAGATGGTAGGCCAGATGGGACAGGAAATTCCGGAGCAGGGCGTAAAAGTCTTAAATCTTCAGTTAAATAAAATCAAAAAATAAATCAGAATTCGTGAAATGTATTTGCGAAATCAGAAAGAGATGCCGGTGGACAAAAACAAGACCGGCATCTCTTTTTTGATTGGGGGATAAATCACCGTTTATGCGAATAGAAATATTTACCATAAAAGCAGGAAAATACTTTTAAATTATAATCATTTAAAACAAACTTTTTCATGCCAAAACAAAACCGGGTAGGGGTGCTTGAATCTCGTGAAATAATGTGCTATATATAATGTTATATATTATAATAAGAAATTACTAATGAGAAAAGAGTGGGAACATGAAAAAAACAGAAAAACATGCATTGACAGTCCGGATAGCTCTGCTTGTGATGTTAGACATTTTATTTATGCAGGTGGCATCTTTTGCCAGTCTGTGGATTCGGCATGAGTTTGACTTTCAGGCTGTAGAAGAGACGTTTATCCATACTGTGTGGAGATATATGCCGCTGAATATTTTGGTGACACTGGCTGTATTCTCCATGTTTCATCTATACACCAGCCTTTGGAAATATGCGAGCATCACGGAATTATCCTGTATCGTTGCTGCTGTGGCAATTTCCAGTCTGCTGCACGTTCTGGGAATGGCAGTGATGGGACTTGAGATGTTTAAAAGTTACCTGTTGCTATACTTTTTGCTTTTCTTATTCATGGTCGTGGGATTGCGGTTCTCTTACCGGTTTTTCCGGTTTGTAAGAAATAAGTGTAACCGTGGAATGGCGGAGAAGCGGGAGAATGTTATGATCATCGGAGCCGGTGATGCGGGGGCTGCGATCATCAAGGAGAATCGCCTGAGCAAAGCAGCTACGAGAAAGGTCTGTTGTCTGATTGACAAAGATCCGAAGAAATGGGGAAGATATATTCTCGGATGTCCGGTTGTCGGTGGGGCGGACAAGATTATGGAATCTGTAGAAAAGTATAAGATCCAGAAGATCGTCATCGCAATTCCTTCGGCGACAAGCCAGCAGATCAAGGAATTGGTGGAGATCTGTAAAGAGACAAAATGTGAGCTGAAGATTCTCCCTGGAATTTACCAGTTGATTGACGGAGAAGTCAGCATCTCACAGTTGAGAGAAGTTGAGATTGAAGATCTGCTCGGAAGGGAACCAGTCAAGGTGGATCTGGAGGAAATCTTAGGATATATTCAGGGAAAGACGGTGCTTGTCACCGGAGGAGGCGGATCAATCGGAAGTGAGATCTGTCGTCAGCTTGCGGGACACGGCGTGGGAAAATTGATCATCTTTGATGTCTATGAGAACAATGCCTATGCGATCCAGCAGGAATTAAAGAGAAAATATCCAAATCTGAATCTGGAAGTTCTGATCGGCTCTGTCAGAAATACAAGCCGGATGAACGATGTGTTCGCCACGTATCACCCAGAAATCGTATTTCACGCAGCGGCACACAAGCATGTCCCGTTGATGGAGGACAGTCCGAACGAGGCGATTAAGAATAACGTGATCGGTACTTATAAGACTGCGAAGATGGCAAGCGATTACGGAGTGAAAAAGTTTATTTTGATTTCTACAGACAAAGCGGTCAATCCGACCAATATTATGGGGGCGAGCAAAAGACTCTGTGAGATGGTCATTCAGACGATCGGAAAGAAGAGTCAGACAGAGTTTGCGGCAGTCCGTTTTGGCAATGTCCTTGGAAGCAACGGAAGTGTAATTCCGCTTTTCAAAGAGCAGATTAAAAACGGAGGTCCGGTCACTGTCACACACAAAGACATCATCCGGTATTTCATGACGATTCCGGAGGCGGTCAGCCTTGTACTTCAGGCCGGAGCTTATGCTAAAAACGGAGAGATCTTCGTACTCAATATGGGAGAGCCGGTCAAGATCGTTGATCTTGCCAGAAATCTGATCAAGCTGTCGGGATATGAACCGGATGTAGATATTAAAATTGAGTTTACCGGACTGCGTCCCGGAGAGAAGCTTTACGAAGAGCTTTTGATGGATGAGGAAGGAATGCAGACGACGGAGAATAAGAGAATCTTCATCGGAAGACAGATTGACGTGGATGAGGAGACCTTTGAGAAAAATATCGAGGCATTGGATGAAGCATCTCGGAGGGAAGATAAGAACATTCGTGAACTTGTACATAAGATTGTTCCGGAATATCGATATCAGGCGTCACAGAAATAGCGCATTACGGATGAAGGACAACATGGAGCAAAAAAGTGGGGCAAAAGGATATTTACAAACAGAAACAGATGCGATATACTGTTTTCGTATATAGAAATTATAAAGCAATTCATATTTCGAATGAAATATTCGTGTAAATATGAGATGTGTGTGATGTTTGGAGGGAAAGAATATGAGGAACCAAAAGAAATTTGCTGCAGTATTGGCCACAGGTGTACTTAGTGCCTCTATGTGCATGCCGGCATTGGCAGCCTCAGGAGTCAGCGCAGAAGAGCAGAAGATTCTGAATAAGATGGAAAGTTCTGCAGCTGGATTTGGAGTGACAGATGTTTCTCTGTATGCAAGTTATTACAGTCAGGCAGAGAGCTGGCTCGCTTCCGGAGAAGTGGATCTGACAGCGAGTCAGGTAGATGCAGTGTTAAAGGCAATCGATCAGGCAGCTGGCCTTTTACAGCAGGCAATTGATGCGAATGGCGCTGCAAGTGCAAAAGATTTGTTAAATATTATCGGAAAAGATGGTATTATGCAGATCGCACAGCAGATTGTAGATGCGATTGCACCGGGACTGAAAGAAGTCGGAATCATTATCACAGCGGACATGCTCGCAGGAGACAACGGTGTGATCAATGTAAAGCTTGCAAAAGACGGTACAACTATCGGATCTTCTGACAAGGTGATCAAGAAGACTGGTATGAACGCCGGAGCGACATATGCGGTAGCAGCCGGATTTGTGATGGCTTTGGTAGGATGTGCTGCTGTGGCAAAGAAGAACAACTATAGAGAGACTGCAGAGGAATGCTAGATTGATGAAACAGCGTAAAAGCAGAATAGTGGCATATGTGATCGTGCCACTATTCTTTACCATGATAGGTTACGGAGTTGTATATGTTGCGGCATCCCCGTTTATAAATATAGTAACGACTGCAGGCAGCATGTTTATGACTGAGAGCCTTCCTGAATTTTCTGAGGAATTGGGCTCTATTTTTTCGGAACCAGATAAACATGCAGAGGCGGAAGAGATCCCGCTTGCGGATGTAACCTGGCCGAAGTTTGGGGAGCACTATGCAAATGTGACTTGTGAGCAGATTGGTCTGGATGTACCGCTCTACTACGGTGACAGCATGGAGATCATGCGTGTGGGAGCCGGACAGTACCAGGGCAGCTTTATCCCGGGGTATGGCAAGACGATTTTGCTCAGCGGGCACAATACAACCTACTTTTCTCCGCTGCAAAAGATTGCAGTGGGAGACGAAGTGACAATTAAGACAAGTTATGGAATCTACCGCTATCAAGTGCGGGAGACGAAGATCTTAAACGAATCTGACCCGCAGGCAGTAGATCTGCTTCAGAAGAAAGAAGAACTGGTCATGTATACCTGTTATCCGTTTGACATGCTGTCAAGTACGGATCAGCGTTTCTTTGTCTATGCAGACAAAGTGAGTGGACCAGTATTAAAATAGGAGGAAGAAAGATGGAATATCAGAAAACAAAGAAGCAGTCTTCCTCCAACAGAAAAGGAAGAACGATCGTGAGCATGATCCTGTCCTTTTTGATCGCGGTGACACTGACAATGGCAGCGCTTCTTGGAAGCCTCCGGTTAGGGTTTCTGAATGAGAAGATGATTGTTCGCAGCTTGAATGTGAAAGATTATTATGGAGTAGTCTGTGATGATTTTTACGAGCGAGTGGAAGACTTATCCATTCCTCTTGGGATTCCGAAAAGTGCACTGGAAGGAATTGTAGATACGAACAGTATGTACAACGATATCCGGGCGAGTCTGGAGGCATCTTTGACCGGACAGACTTATCAGCCGGATACCGGGAAGCTTCGAACAAAGTTAAAAGAGAATGTAGAAAACTATGCAAAGTCCCGGGAAATTGAGCTGGGGGAAGCACAGCAGACGGTACTGAATACTTATCTGGAACAGGCAGCAGATCAATATGTAAGGGCAACGAAGATTCCTTTTGTTGAATATTATGGAAGGATTCACGGTTTTGCAGAGAAAGTAATTACAGTTGGCATTCTCGGCTGCTTAGTCTTTGCGGTGCTGGCAGGAATTATATTGTTTCGGATGTACATCTGGAAACATCACGCGATGCGCTATCTTGTGTACAGCACACTTGCATCGGGGCTGATGATCGGTCTTGTTCCAGCGTATTTGCTGCTTGCACAGGATTATCGGCGGCTTGTGATCGAACCGGAATATTTGTACCAGTTTATGGTTACTTATGTGACGAACGGTCTGATGATCTTTGAGGGATTTGCGATAGGATTCTTTGGAATTGCCGCATTATTACTACTGCGGATTGCAAGTTTGCGAAGACGGCTGATCAAAAACAGCAGAGGATAGAAAAGGTGAGGTGAACATAGATGAAAGGGCTGATTGATATTCATGCACACATCCTTCCGGGGGTGGATGACGGAGCTTCGGATTTTCAGGAAAGTGTGCGGATGTTAAGAAGTGCATATCGGCAGGGGGTACGGTGTGTGATCGCAACACCTCACTATCATCGGAATCACTTTCACCGCAACCCGGAACGGACCATGGAAGCTTTGCAGAAGATCCGCGGATGGCTGCGAGAACATCTGCCGGATATGATCGTACTTTTGGGGACAGAGATCTATTATACAATCGATTTTGCGGAGGAGATTACCGCAGGGAATATTTTCCCGATGGCAAAGAGCAGATATCTGCTTGTAGAATTCTCGCCGCTGGAAGATTATGCGTATATCCGCAATGCAGTGCACGTTCTGGTCAACAGAGGATACTGTCCGATCATCGCACATGCCGAGCGGTATCGTGTCTTCCACCAAAATGTCAGCAGAGTTTCTGAAGTGATCCAATTGGGAGCCTATATCCAACTCAATGGCGACAGCATCGTAGGGAAAAATGGTTTGCGGATGAAGCTTTTTGCTCAGAAGCTGATGAAAAAGGAACTGGTGCACTTTGTGGCATCGGACATGCACCATATGGAATCGCGCAGACCGAATCTGAAGGAATGTGCCGAATATATGGAAAAAACATATGGATTTGCGCGTACAAAAGAACTGCTGTATGACAATCCACGGAAATTAATCGAAAACAAACTCATAGAAGAACTGTGACAGAGAAAAGATAACATATAGGAGAAAATTGATGAGACAACGAGAAGAACAGATAGAAGAAAACGGGATCGATCTGCTGGAGATATTAGCAGTCCTGTTAGATAAAGCGTGGGTCATTATTCTGGTCGGTGTACTGACAGCCGGAGTTACATTCGGTTCTACGAAATTTATGGTCACACCAATCTACCAGGCGACCACACAGGCATATGTATTGACAAAGGCAGAAGATGCGGCGGTGACGTCCGGGGACTTGAGCCTCAGTAATCAGTTACTCGGAGACTGCGCCTCTCTCTTAAAGAGCCGTCCAGTCACAGATAAGGTGATCGAGGAACTTGGACTGAAGATGTCTACCACTGCGCTTGCAGATGCAATTACAGTAACAAACGAAGCCAATACATTGATTCTAAATATTTCTGTGAGCAATTCGGATCCGTATCTCGCAAAGGAACTTGCAGATAAAGTGAGGGAGGTAGGTGCTGATCATGTAACAGAGGTTATGAATTTAAAAGCAATGAATACGGTACAGGAAGCATTGATTCCGTCAAAGCCTGCAAGCCCGAATATTATGAAAAATACTGTGATCGGAGGCGCTGCAGGAGTTGTATTGACAGCTGGAATCATTTTACTAATCTTCCTGATGAATGATAAGATCCGCAGTCAGGATGATGTGGAAAAATACCTTGGAATCGGAGTGCTTGGAGCGATTCCGTCCACGGAGGACAAGAAAAAGACGAAGAAAAAGAAATAGAACACAAGGGAGAAAGCGATGCAGAAGATTAATTTGGTCATACCAGACAACATGGACTACAGAACAAGCGAAGCATATCGCACCTTGAGAACAAATGTATTGTTCTGCGGGGAAGAGATCAATGCCATTGCAGTGACAAGCTGCACCCCTGGAGAAGGGAAATCAGAAGTATCATTCCGGCTGGCAGCAAGCCTGGCCGAGACAGACAGAAAAATTCTTTATATCGATGCGGATCTTCGCCGCTCGGTATTCTCAAAACGATATCAGGTCACGCAGGAAGTAAAAGGGCTTTCCCATTATCTGTCCGGACAGGAAGAACTGGGTGCAGTCGTATGTGCTACGAATATTTCTAATCTGCATGTCATCCTTCCGGGGCCGGTACCGCCAAATCCATCCGAATTACTCGGGAACGAACATTTCAGACAGTTAATGGAAAAGACACACGCACTTTATGATTACATTATTATTGACACGCCACCGCTTGGAAGTGTGATCGATGCAGCGGTCATCGCGAAAGAATGTGATGGGGCGATGATCATCATCGAAAATGATGCGATCAGTTATAAAATGGCACAGAAAGTAGAGCGACAGCTGGAAAGATCCGGATGTCGGATTCTCGGGGCAGTGTTAAATAAAGTAGATGTCAGAGCAAAAGGGTATTATGGAAAGTATTACTATAGTAAATATTATGGTGGGGATTATAGTAGTGCTTATTATGGTGTCGAGGAAGTAGAAGAGGGGAAAGAAAGTACCGAAGTATAGGGATGAAAAGGAATGAGAGAATGGAAAATTATAAAAAATTTTACAATGCGCATGTAAAAAGTAAGTTGGATTTTCTTCTGGCACTTGTATTTTTAATTGTGCTTTTACCAGTTTATATTATTATTTCGCTGGCAATTATTATTGACAGTGGATTTCCAGTTTTTTATAAGGCAGATAGAGGCGGATATAAGGGAGTGCCTTTTAAAATTTTTAAATTTCGTTCGATGGTAAAAAATGCAGATAAGATTGGCGGAGGCACAACTGCTTTAAATGATCCACGCATTACTTGTGTAGGAGCATTTCTTAGAAAAACAAAACTAGATGAAATTCCACAGTTATTTAACATTTTAAATGGAACAATGAGCTTTATCGGTCCAAGACCAGAACTATTAAAGTATACAAATCAGTATGAAGGGGAAGAAAAACTTATTTTAGAGGTACGTCCGGGAATTACAGATTATAGTTCAATTGAATTTATTAACTTGGATGAGATTGTAGGTGGAGAGAATGCGGATGAGATGTATGAAAAGCATGTTCTCAAGAAAAAAAATCAGCTACGAATTAAGTATGCGAGAACGGTTTCCTTTGCAACAGATATTAAGCTATTCTTTTTGACAGTATTTAAAACGATTAAGAAGGCATTGACATTTATGACAAAATAAGGGGAAGGGAGTACATATGGAAGAAATTGTATTAAAGAATTCTGATATAAAGGTTTCAAGGATTTGTATGGGTGGTTGCCCGATGGGAGGATATGGTTGGGGAGATACCCAGGAAAATGAACTAATTGGAGCGGTGCATACGGCTCTAGAATGTGGAGTGAATTTTTTTGATACAGCAGATACTTATGGGTTAGGACAGTCAGAAATTACTTTGGGGAAAGCCTTGGAAGGAAAACGTCAAGACGTAGTGATTGCTTCTAAGTTTGGGGTGAGAATAGAGAATGGTAAGACATTTTATGATAATACTCCGCAATGGATAGAAAAAGCCTTGGAAGGAAGCTTGAGAAGGTTAGGAACAGATTACATAGACTTGTATCAAGTTCATTATAGAGATGGAAAAACAGCGTTGGAAGATGTTGTGGAAACGCTGGAAAAATTGAAAGCAAAGGGATATATCCGTAGTTATGGATTATCCAATATACATAAAGAAGACATGGAAGAAATCATTCCATTTACAGGAAAGTTTGCAAGCTTTCAAGATGAGTATAGTCTGGCTTGCAGGAAAAATGAAGCAGATTTGTTAGAAATTTCTGAAAAACTTCAGATGACACCATTTACATGGGGAAGCCTTGGACAGGGAATTTTGACAGGAAAATATACGAAAGAAAATGTTTGTTTTGAGTCAAATGACCGCAGAAGTCGTGATATTTATGTAAACTTTCACGGAGAGAAATTGATGAAAAATCTTGAAATTGTTGAACATATGAAAGAGATTGCTGAAAAATACGAGAAATCTGTTGCAGCAGTGGCAATTAGATATATTCTTGATTTTATTCCAGAATCTGTGGTACTTTGCGGAGCAAAGAGACCGAGTCAGATACTTTCCAATGTAGAGGGCAGTGGGTGGTCACTTAATAAGGAAGATGTTGAAAAATTGGATGGAATATCAAGAGATATAACAAGCATGGATTAGATATAAGGAGGATAAAAAGTTGGCTATATATAATTCCATGATTCTTTGGATTGCTATTTTAGGAATTTACAATAGAATTTCATTAAGAACAAAACAAAGAAAATGTGAAATGCCACAAGGCCATAGTAAATATAGGGTGCCAATGTGGTTGGGGGTATTGACATTTGGTTATATCATATTTTGGGTTGGAATGAGGAGTGGCGTTGCTGATACAGGAACATATATCACTGCATTTAATACCTATCCAAGTGATATATCAATAATTCCTCAATATTGGGATTTTTCAGAAAATAAAAGCCCGGGATTTGTTACTTTTAGCATATTATTCAAGCATTTTATATCAACAGATTATCATATATGGCTTATGACTATTGCTGTTTTTACAGGGATACCTATTATGCTGGTTTTGCGTAAACGGTCTGAACATTTTTTCTACAGTATGTTTCTATTTATGACAGGATTACTTTTCTTTTGGATGTTGAATGGAATGAGACAGTTTTTAGCAGCAGCGATAGTGTTTTTAGCATCTGATTGGATAGAAAAGAGAAAAACAATTTTTTTTATCCTTGCAGTGTTAGTGGCAGCGACAATACATTTTACGGTATTAGTTATGATTCCGATGTACTTTATTGCTACTGCAAAACCATTTGGGAAAAAAATTATATTCTTTTTGATTTTATTGCTTTTGGCAATAATTTTTTTAGAACCCTTTATAGGTAGCATGGAGGATGTATTAGAAGGAACTGCATATGCAGGAGCTACGGCACAATTCGCACAGGATGATGGAGTTAATCCAATTAGGGTATTGGTTATGGCTGTCACTCCAATAATTGCTTTTTGTGGAAGAAAGATTATAGTTAAAAAAGATAATATTTTTATAAATATTTGTATAAATATGTCTGTGATTTGTGCAGGAATTTATTTTTTAGGGATGTTTACTAGTGGAATTTTAGTAGGAAGATTGCCAATATATTTTGAATTGTACAATATAATTTTACTTCCATATTTACTAGAAGAATGTTTCACAAAAGAAAGCTCGAAAATAATGTATTTACTATGTACAGTTGGATTTTTAGGATTTTATTATTTTCAGATGAGAAATTCCTACTATGTAAGTGATATTATTGAAAGATTAATTGATTAGAGTAGTTAAAAAAGAAAAGTTGTGTCTTTATTTGTAAATTGCAATAACTAATCTTTTTATATTATAAAATAAATATTTAATGAGATGAATGGGAGAAATGATAATGAACAGTGAACAGTTAGCATGGAAAATAAGACGCCATGGAATTGAAATGACACATTTATCTGGCGGTAGTCATATTGGAGCAATTTTATCTGTAGCAGATATTATTGCCGTTTTATATAGTGGAGTTATGAACATTGACCCGAAAAATCCGAAGAAAATGGACAGAGATCGGTTTATTTTAAGTAAGGGACATGCAGGAGCATCTATTTATGCTGCCTTAGCAGAAAATGGTTTTTTTGAAGTAGAGGAGTTGAAAACTCATTATCAGAATGGAAGCCGTTTGTCAGGACATGTTTCGCATCATTTGCCCGGAGTAGATTTTTCTACAGGTTCGCTTGGTCATGGGTTATCAGCTGGTGTTGGAATGGCATATGCCGCGAAGAAGGATGGAAAAAGTCATAAAGTATATGTAGTATTGGGAGATGGGGAGTGCGATGAAGGATCTGTGTGGGAGGCTGCCTTGTTTGCAAATCACTTCCGATTAAATAATTTAGTGGCTATTGTAGATCACAATCATATGCAGAGCATGGATTTCCAAGAAAATACACTTGAAATTGAAAATTTTGGTGAAAAGTGGAAAGCATTTGGTTGGAATGTTATTGAAGTAGATGGAAATAGCCACGAAGAATTGAATGTTGCTTTTGAACAGGAAGAAAAACTTAGCAAGGAAGAAGCTCATAAACCTACAGTAATCATAGCCAATACAATCAAGGGATGTGGTGTGTCCTTTATGCAAAATGATATTTTATGGCATTATCGTTTTCCGCATGAGGGATGGGAATATGATTGCGCGGTGGCAGAATTGCATAAATGCAAGCCGGAAGGAGTAGAGGATCCATATACACCAGATGGAATTGAGAATCCGGTTCAGCCAACAGAAAGAGATGACATTGGGAATGATCATACGTTTTCTTATACATGGAACACAAGTTATCCAGAGAAAATGCGACGTGTAGAGGCAAAATCTGGAAGTAGTGAAAGAGAACATACGGTATAGGGAGAAGAAAAGAAATGAGAGATACATTTGTAAAAACTTTAGTTGAGTTGGCAAAAGAAGATAAAAATATTGAATTAATTACAGGCGATCTCGGATTTGGAGTGTTGAAGCCATATTGGGAAGCCGTTCCGGATCAGTTTACAAATGCTGGGATTGCGGAGCAGAACATGACAACAGTTGCTGCTGGCATGGCATTAGAAGGAAAAACAGTATTTACATATTCGATTGGAAATTTTCCTACTTTAAGATGTTTAGAACAGATTCGAAATGATTGTGCATATCACAATGCAAATGTAAAAGTAGTTTGTATTGGTGGAGGATTCGTATATGGATCACTTGGAATGAGTCATCAGGCAACAGAAGACTTAGCGATTTTGAGAGCATTGCCAGATGTTGTAGTTATGGCGCCGGCGGATTTGGTGGAAGCGGAAGAATGTACAAAAGCATTAGCTGCATATCCGGGGACAGCATACTTACGACTTGGACGCGGAGGAGAAAAGCGAATTCATGATCATATTGATAATTTCCAAATAGGAAAGGTAATTAAGGTAAGAGATGGAAAGAAGATAGCGATTTTTTCTACGGGAGCGATTTTTGAAGAAGTAAATGCCGCATATAATGTGTTGGTGGAGAAGGGGTATGATCCGGCAGTATATACTTTCCCAACAGTGAAGCCAATTGATACAGAAGTAATTAAAGAGTGTGCGAAAGAATTTGATGTAGTTGTTACATGTGAAGAGCACAATATTGTAGGTGGATTTGGGAGTGCTGTGGCAGAAGTCATGGCTGAAATGAAAGAGAAGAAAGCTTATTTGCTCCGAATTGGATTGAATGATGAATATTCTATTAAAGTTGGAAATCAGAATTATCTGAGGCAGCAGTATGGAATGGACAGCGCTTCGATAGTGAAAAAAATAGAGGAAACGATCCATGAATAGAAGAATTCTTGTTACATCTACAGATTTGATGATGGTGCAGTTTTTGTTGCCACATATTAGAAACTTATCAGAGAATGGGTATGAAGTAGAAATTGCCTGTTCAGAGGTAGGTGGACGCATGAAAGAAGTCAGAGATAAGATTGAAGATTGTGTAAAAGAAATTCACTTAGTAAAGCTTCATCGGAGCCCGGTTGCCTTAGATAATTTCAAAGGATTCTATCAAATGAAGGCAATCATTGATGATGGAAAGTATGATATTATTTGGACAAATGAACCCGTTATGGGAGTTGTCACAAGATTAGCAGCAAAAAGAGCGAGAAAAAATGGGACGAAAGTCCTTTATATGGTACATGGATTTCATTTTTACACAGGAGCACCAAAAATAAACTGGATGATTTATTATCCAATAGAAAAAATGATGGCTTCGAAGGCAGATATAATTTGTACAGTAAATCTAGAAGATTATGCACGGGCAAAAGGTTTTCAAGTAAAAGACGTAAAATATATTCATGGAATCGGAATTAATACTTCGCGACTAACACTTGGAGAAAAGAAAAATGATATTAGAGCTGAACTTGGATTAGAAAAGGACGATTTTATCGTGCTTTCTATCGGAGAATTGAATGAAAACAAAAATCAAAGGGTAATCATTCAGGCAATTGCTATGCTTAGAGATAGTAAAATACACTATGTGCTTTGCGGGAAAGGTAATCAGTTAGAAAACTTGAAAAAGTTAGTAGCAGAGAAACAGTTAAATCAAAATATCCATTTTCTTGGTTATCGAAAAGATGTAGTAGATATTTGTAGCCAAGCAGATGTATATGTGATGCCTTCCAAACGAGAAGGATTACCAGTGGCTTCGCTGGAAGCAATGTATTGTGGGCTGCCGCTTGTAACATCGAATATACGAGGATTGACAGATGTAATGGAAAATGGAGTGTCTGGGTATATGTATGATCCTGAAGATGTTAAGGGATTTGCAGAAGGAATTCGAAAATTGAAAGAGCATCCTGAAATGGGAAAGCATATGGGAGAGCATAATAGGGAAACTGTAAAACCGTATTGTATTGAGGAAACAACAAGAGAAACATTTTGTTTGATCAATAATATTTAAAGGAGAGAGGGAAATGATTAAAAATTTATATGAACAAATCGTTAAAGGCGAAGAAAAATTATCACTAATTGGATTGGGGTATGTAGGAATGCCAATAGCAGTTGCTTTTGCAAAGAAGGTAGACGTAATTGGATTTGATACAAATGTTTCTAAAATTAACCTATACAAAAATGGTATTGATCCGACTCGTGAAGTAGGGGATGAGGCAATTAAAGAAACCACAGTTGAATTTACGGCAGATGAAACTAAGTTGAAAGAGGCAAAGTTTCATATAGTTGCTGTTCCTACTCCTGTAAATGAGGATCATACGCCAGATCTTACTCCAGTAGAAGGGGCAAGCACAATTTTAGGGCGAAATTTAACAAAGGGATCTATTGTAGTTTTTGAATCAACAGTATATCCTGGGGTTACAGAAGAAATTTGTGTTCCAATTTTAGAACGAGAATCTGGACTGAGATGTGGGGTGGATTTTAAAGTGGGATATTCTCCAGAACGTATCAATCCAGGAGATAAAATACATCGCTTGGAAACAATTACTAAAATTGTCTCTGGAATGGATGAAGAGTCTTTAAATATCATTGCTCAAATATATGAACTTGTTGTAGAAGCAGGGGTACATAGAGCAGAAAGTATTAAGGTAGCAGAAGCTGCCAAAGTAATTGAGAATAGCCAGAGAGATATTAATATTGCCTTTATGAATGAGCTTTCTATCATTTTTAACAAAATGGGAATTGATACACAGTCTGTACTAAAAGCAGCAGGAACTAAATGGAATTTTTTGAATTTTTATCCAGGATTGGTAGGCGGTCATTGTATTGGAGTTGATCCATATTACCTGACATATAAAGCGGAAAGATTAGGATATCATAGTCAAATTATTCTTTCTGGTAGAAGAATTAATGATGATATGGGAAAATATGTTGCCGAGAATGTAGTAAAGAAATTAATTGCAGCAGAAAAGACAGTAAGAAATGCGAAAGTTGCAATCCTTGGCTTTACATTTAAAGAGAATTGTCCGGATACGAGAAATACTAAAATTATCGATATTGTAAATGAATTACGTGAATATGGAATTCAACCAATTATAGCAGATCCGGTAGCTGATGCAGAAGAAGCGAAAATGCTTTATGGAATAGAGTTTGTAGATATCAATGAAATTCATGAAATGGATGCAGTAGTGCTTGCTGTTGCTCATACAGAATTTAAGTCTTTGACAGTAAGGGACATCGACAGACTTGTAGGTGAAGGAGAGAAAGTTCTTCTTGATATTAAAGGTATTTTGAACCGTGAAGAATATAAGGCAGCAGGATATAGATATTGGAGACTGTAAGAAAAAATAAGGAGTGTGAGATTATGGGATATAAAGACTTGAAATTTCCAGAAAATTCGTTGTTTTTAGTCACTGGAGGGGCTGGATTTATTGGTTCTAACTTGTGTGAAGCAATTTTGGAACTTGGATATAGGGTTCGTTGTTTAGATGATTTATCTACAGGAAAGCAGGAAAATGTAGATATGTTTCTTGACAATCCTAGATATGAATTCATAAAAGGCGATATTAAGGATTTAGACATATGTATGCAGGCATGTGAAGGAGTAGATTATGTTTTAAACCAAGCAGCATGGGGAAGTGTGCCAAGAAGTATAGAAATGCCTTTATTCTATTGTGCAAATAATATAGTTGGAACATTAAATATGATGGAAGCTGCTAGAAAGAATGGCGTAAAGAAATTTGTATATGCTTCAAGTTCATCTGTATATGGAGATGAGCCTAATCTTCCGAAAAAAGAGGGTACAGAAGGTAATTTGCTTTCCCCATACGCCCTTACTAAAAGATGTGATGAAGAGTGGGGAAAACAATATACGAAACATTATGGACTAGATACTTATGGAATGAGATATTTTAATGTTTTCGGAAGAAGACAGGATCCGGATGGTGCATATGCTGCTGTTATTCCTAAATTCATTAAGCAGTTGATGAATGGAGAAACACCAACAATTAATGGAGATGGCAAACAAAGCAGAGATTTCACATATATTGAAAATGTCATTGAAGCAAATTTGAAAGCATGTTTGGCTTCACATGAAGTGGCAGGGGAAGCATTTAATATAGCTTACGGTGGAAGAGAGTATTTAATTGATATTTATTACGGGTTAACAAAAGCGCTAGGAGTAGAAATAGAACCCAACTTTGGCCCAGATAGGGTAGGAGATATTAAGCATAGTAATGCAGATATCTCAAAAGCGAAAGAAATGTTGGGATATAATCCAGAATGGAGTTTTGATAGGGGGATTCAGGCAGCGATTGAGTGGTATAAGGAGAACTTGTAATGAATCAAGAAGATTTAATTTCTGTAATCATGGCAACATACAATTGTGAAAACAGTATAGTAGAGAGTATTGAATCTATTATAAATCAAACATATACAAATTGGGAGTTTATTATATGTGATGATTGCTCGACAGATAGGACATACCAAATTTTGCAAGATTATAAGGGGAAATATCCAAATAAGTTTGTAATTTTAAAAAATAAACAAAACTCTAAATTATCATATTCATTAAATCATTGCTTGAAATATGCAAAAGGTAAATATATAGCTCGAATGGACGGAGATGACAAATCTGACTTTGAGCGTTTAAGGAAACAGATTGAATTTTTAAAAAGTCATAGAGAGTATCAATTAGTTGGAACAGCTATGAGAATATATGATGGGAAGCAGTATTTGGGAGTAAGAAAAAGTAAAGAAATTCCAAATAAATTTGATCTATTATATGGTCCATGTTTTGCACATGCCACTATTATGACATATAAAAGTGTTTATGATACATTAGGGGGATATTTAGTAAGTAAACGTACAGAAAGAGGGCAAGATTATGACTTGTGGTTTCGATTTTTTGCTATGGGATACAAAGGATATAATATGTCGGAACCATTGTATATTGTCACAGAAGATGAGGCTTGTTATAAACGAAAAAAGTTTAAATATCGTATACATACAACAATGACAGCAATACATGGATATAGGATTAATGAATTTCCAAAGAGATATTACATTTTTGCTTTTAAACATATTGTTGCTGGAATGATTCCACAGAAAATATTAAAATATATGCATAGAGGAAAGTAGAAAATGATTCGAATTTTGCATGTAGTAACAACAATGGATTTTGGAGGAGTAGAAACACTCTTGATGAATATTTATCGTTCAATAGATCGGGAAGAAATACAGTTTGATTTTCTTTGTATGAATACTTGTGCAAACTTGTTTTCTTCAGAAATAAAGAAAATGGGAGGAAAGATGTACGCAGTCCCATTTATGTCCAAAGTAGGATATTTGGGGTATTTGAGAAGATTATATTCATTTTTTAAGGAGCATCCAGAGTACAAAATTGTTCATTCGCATATTAATTCATATAATGGATTAGTGTTAGGACAAGCGCAGAAAGCAGGCGTGCCAATTAGAATATCACATTCTCATGTTAGTAATATAAAAGGAAAAAGTTTTTTAAGAAAACAGATAGATCAGTTTTGTGCAAAAAAAATTGAAAAATATAGTAATATTTATTTTGCTTGTTCAACTGATGCGGCGAAAGAACTTTATCATCAAAAGAAAAATTACGAAGAGTGTATTATTATGAATAATGCAATAAACGTAGAAAAATTTAAATTTGATTTAGAACAACGTTTAAAAATTAGAAAAAAATACTTTTGTGAAGATAAATTTGTTATTGGGCATGTAGGAAGATTTTCGTATGAGAAAAATCAGAGAATGATTATAGAGTTGGCAGAAAATATTCTTAAAAATAATGTTAATATAGAGTTTTGGCTTATTGGTGATGGACCAGATAAAAAGGAATTGGAACAATATGTTTTAATACATCAGATGGATAAGAATATTAAATTCTTAGGAGTGCAAAATAACATTTCTGCTTTGATGTCAGCAATGGATATGTTTTTGTTTCCATCTATTTTTGAAGGATTAGGAATAGTTGCTATTGAAGCGCAGGCAAGTGGGTTGCCTATTTTGTCTTCTGATACAGTACCTCAAGAAACAAAATTGACACCATTGATACAATATCTTCCTTTGAATGATAAAGAACAGTGGGTGACATCTATTTTTAAAATTGTAGAAGATAAAAAAAGTTGCAAGAGACAATCCTATGTAGAAGATATACGTGAAAAGGGATATGATATCAAAGATGTAAGTGAACGTCTAGTGAAATTTTATCAAAATTTAGTGGAAATTAAAGATGAAAATCCAATTAATATGCAAAAAAATTGGTAGAATGGAGAGCGTGTTGATTAAAAAAACAATAAAAAACAAACTAAAGAAAAATCTATTAGTAGTATATATCTGGAATGAATATCGGAGAATACATGGGAATAGGGAAGCAAAGAAGATAACAGATAAAGAGTTTATTATTTCAGAATATAGAAGAAGAACAGGAAATGATTTAAGTTTGAAAAATCCAATACGTTTTACAGAAAAATTACAATGGTTAAAATTGTTCTATAGGGATGATGTAATGGAAAAATGTTCTGATAAATATACTGCACGTTTTTATGTTGAAGAACAAGGGCACAAAGAATTATTAAATGATTTGATAGGGGTTTATGATGATGTAAATGAAATAGATTTCGATAAACTTCCGAACCAATTTGTTTTGAAAGTCTCGCATGGAAGCGGATGGAATATAGTATGTAAAGATAAGACAAAATTAAATTGGTTTATGTACAAAAAGATTATAAAAAGTTGGATGAAACAAAATTTATATGTGTATGGAAGGGAATGGAATTATAAAAATTTAACACCTAAAATTATTATCGAAAAATATATAGATAGTGGAGATGGTCAATTAACAGATTATAAAATTTTTTGTTTTAATGGGAATCCGGAATTTGTACAGGTAGATAGAGATAGATTTCAAGGACATAAACGTGCATTTTACAGTATGGAGTGGAAGAAATTAGATTTCAGTACAGGATATGATACAGTAGATGAACAATGTCCGTGTGAACTTGGAAAAATGAAAAAATTGGCAGCAGAATTTGCAGAAAGATTTGCTTTCGTAAGAGTTGATTTTTACAATGTAGGAAAAGAAATTTATTTTGGAGAGTTTACATATTTTCCAGATTGTGGATTTTATAAATATGATCCGGATAAGTGGGATTATTATTGGGGTAGATTATTAGAATTGCCACAGGAAAATTATAATAAAGAACTTCTAGCGAAGATTGTAAATTAGCAAGGAGAAAATTGTGAAAAAGAAAATATTAATTATTGGTCCTGGTATGGAAATTGGAGGGGTAGAACGTAGCTTGCTTGGATTATTAAATAGTATAGATTATGATATTTTTGATGTGGATTTATTTTTGTTATCACATACGGGTGAATTTATGTCATTGATAGATAAACGAGTTACTTTACTTCCAGAAAACAAAAAATTTTCTTTAATTGGTTGGCCAATATTAGAATTAGTTAGACGAGGGCATTGGGGAATAGCAACAATACGTTTACTCTCTAAATTTTATGGTGACTTGAGAGCAAAATTAAGTGGTAGCGAAACATTAAATATTACTATTTGCAAAAAAGTGATTTCAAAAATTTCTAGTCCATTACCAGAACATTACGATATTGCACTTGGATTTTTTAGCCCTCATTATTTCCTAGAAAACAAAGTTCGTGCTGATTTAAAAATAGGTTGGGTACATACAGACTATGCTAATGTTAATGAAAAACCGGATGTGAAGTATACTTTGCCTATGTGGAATAAATTACATTATATTGCTTGTGTCAGTGAGAACGTAAAACAGTCTTTTGATTCGGTATACCCAAGTTTAATAGATAAAACAATTATAATAGAGAATATTATGTCATCAGAATTTATAAAATCTCAAGCAAACTTGTTTGATGTTGAAAGCGAAATGCCTATAGATGGTCATATCAAAATTTTGTCAGTGGGAAGATTTTGTACTGCAAAGGCGTTTGATGAGGCGGTTGTTTCATGTAGTATTCTCGTAAAAAGAGGGTATAAGATTAAATGGTATTTAATAGGGTATGGACCTGATGAATGGCTTATACGAGAGAAAATACAAGAGCTGAGTATGAAAGAAAATATGATTATTTTAGGGAAAAAAGATAATCCTTATCCCTATATCAAGGCTTGTGATATTTATGCGCAACCTTCAAGATATGAAGGAAAAGCTGTTACAGTTACTGAGGCGCAGATATTGAATAAACCAGTGTTGATTACTAGATATGCAACTGCTACAAGTCAAGTGAAAGAGGGGATTGATGGTTACATATGTGATATGGGAGCTATAGGTGTAGCAGATGGATTGGAATATCTTATAAATCATGAAGAAATAAGAGAGAGATTGATTAAGAATACTAAAGAGCAGAATTATAATAACTCAGAAGAAGTAAATAAAATAGTAAAATTGTGGAAAGGTAACGATAAGATTCATTAATGACAAAAGGAATTGTTATATTATCAAGAGTTGCTTTTTACTTATTCATAAAAAAGGGTAGAGATGTTACTTCTTTACTTTTTATGAATAAGTGAGGATAAAATATTTGTATAAGGGTTATAGAGATTCGTGTATCTATATATTCTCTATGTGTAGAATATATGAGATATTTATTATATGAAAAGAATAAAGAATCATATAAGAAAAATGTACAGGGGATATTTAATTTATGATTAATTACTGGGAAACTTTGACTCTCCTTTATGTTTTGAGATTGATATTTGACAGTTATGAGTTAATATCCGGAAGGTATGCTGACTTTTGAAAAGTACTATTTATTACATAGCTATAATGAAGTTTAGGATTGTCTTAATACGTATGCATTATATTTTCAATTCCGACACTTGTTTCGGTGTTTTCAATTTCTAAAATAAACCCGAAACTAGAGATGGTTTTGGGTTTATTTGGATACTATTTAGTAAAGTGATTTAACATATTTTCTGGATTAATGACAACATCTCTAGCACTTGAATTTCTCGAAAAAGAATTGGAAACTTTGCCCTATGTATTGTTTATGGCTTGGCATATATTTTTGTAATATGTATTTTTAGTGAATCATTTAATAAAAGATCTTCTCAATTTTTATTGGGGGACAATGATAACTATATCATTTGTAATAATAAATATATTTAAAAGGAGTTTTTATGATAGTAGTTTCTTTGATGTATGTTATTTTCTTTTTTGCTTCAATTCGAATTAAGTCAGGATTAATAGATGAAAAATTATATTTGGAAGGCTATAGTTTTAAAAATACAAATGCTTTGAAAGGTATACTTGCATTAAGTATTGTTTTGTGCCATTTAACATCTCGCGTAGATTATGAGTTACCGTTTGTAAGTTTTACAATAATGGGAAGTATTGGAGTTGGTTGTTTTTTCTTTCTTAGTGGGTATGCACTGATTTTTTCGGTGAATAAAAGAACAGACTATATGCAGTGTTTTATTAAAAAAAGATTTATAAAGATTTTGATTCCATATGTGTTGATGTTAGTGTGCTATGCTATTATTATTTGTATAATTGGGAATAGAAAATTTATAGATGTTATAAATTCTTTTGTGGGAGGATATCCAGTAAGCAATAGTTGGTATGTATTCGCGTGTTTATACTGTTATTTTTTATTTTGGGTATCATTTTATAAAGATAAAAAAATGGAAAAATTTTTAAATGGGATACTGATTATTGTTGCTGGATTGATTTTATACACGGTTGTGATAGCAATACTATTTAGTTGGAATGATTGGTGGTACAAGACAATTGTTTGTTTTCCCTTAGGACTATTATGGGGATATTATCATGAGAAAATACAAATGATTTTACAAAAGCACTATACAAGTATTTTTACAGCGAGTTGTATATTTTTTGCCATATCATATTTATTTCCAAGTATTGTGAAAAGATTTTTTCATTTGCAAGGGAACTATATATGGTTGTTGAATGATTTTTTAATGGGAATAAGCGGAACATTGTTGATAGGAATATTGCTTTACAAAATTTGCATTAGTAATGTGATAACAAATTTCCTTGGGGAGATTTCTTATGAAATTTATTTATTTCATGGATTTGTGATGGATGGTTTGAAATATGTGGGCGGGGTAGAGCCAATAGCACATGCTCAGCAGGAAATATACGGAATTGTTGTGATGCTTTTTACTATTATCATTGCAATGGTGTTTCATAAAATAAATAAGATACTGATAAAAAAGATAAAAATTTAAAATGAGGAATGAAAAATGGCGAAGGTAAGCGTTGTTGTGCCAGTGTATAATGTAGAAAAATATTTGGAAAGATGTATTGAATCAATACGAAAACAGACACTAGAAGACATTGAAATAATATTAGTTGATGATGGTTCGCCGGATAATTGTCCGAAAATATGTGATGAATTTGCTGAAAAAGATTCCAGAATTAAGGTGATTCATAAAAAAAATGGAGGACTAAGTTCTGCCCGGAATGCAGGAATATATGTTGCAACTGGGGAGTATCTAGGTTACATGGATAGTGATGACTATGCGGAACCAGATATGTTTGAAATATTATATGAGTGTGCGAAAAAAAATCAAGTTGATTTTGTAATGGCAGATTATTGGCGTGTACAAGCGGATGGGGTTCGTAAGAAAAAAACGCTGGATATTAGAGAGGGGTTGTATAAAAAAGAGGATATAATTCAAGAAATATATCCGATGTTAATCATGAGAGAAAAAGTAGACTACGGTCCTTTGTTATCAGTTTGGCATTGTCTTTATAAGACTGATTTCATAAAAAAGAATCATTTGTTTTTTGATGAAGAAATAAAATGGTCAGAAGATTGTATATATAGTGCTATTGTAGGATATCTTGCAACTAAATTCTATTATTTAAAAGATGAATGTGTATACAATTATGTGCAAAATGAAGGAACAATTAGCACCTCGTATAAGCCAGAATCCTGGAATGTTTACTGTAAAATGAATGAAAAACTCCGTGAATTTTTTGAAACAAAAACAGAATATAATTTCTCACGTCAGTTAGATTTACATATGTTATATTTTGCGTGTAGTGTCTTTGGACAATTAGCATATTCCAATTATGATTTTAGAAAAAAATATGAAGTATGTAGGAAAGTATTAAGTGACAGCCATCTTACGGAAGCGATGAAAAATTTTCGACTTCCGGAAGTGGAGTGGAAGTGGAAAATATATTTATTTTTTGTAAAATATAAATTGGCTTTGATATTAGCAGTTATTTTTTTGAGAAAATAGAAAAGAGGAATAAGAAATATGGCACCGATATTGACGATTCATACAGCTACTTATAATCGGGCACATACATTACCCAATGTATATAAATCTTTACAAGAACAAACTTGCTTTGAATTTGAATGGTTTGTGACAGATAACGGTTCTACAGATGAAACAGAGAAATTATTTGAAAAATGGACTAGAGAAGAAACGCGATTTCCTATCTATTATCACAAAATTAAGGAGAGAGGAATTCCTAGAGCTTTAAATTATGGTATTAATCACTGTAATGGAGAATATTTTTTTTTATTGGATTCAGATGATAGGCTACTACCTAAAGCCGTGGAGACATTATGGAAAAGAATTAAAGAGATTGATCAAGACGATAGTCTATGTGGTGCTGGTTTTGTGATTATTACACCGGAAGGAAAGCCGATAAAAGGAGTATGGCCAAGTGTAGGGCAGGAAGGATTCATTGACTGTACAAACTTGGAACGATATAAATATAATTTAGATGCTGATATGCGGGAAGTATATAAAATAAATATTTTAAAAAAATATCCCTTTAAGGTTTGGAAAAATGAAATATTTGCACCAGAACAGCTATGTTTTGATGCGATGGCATTAGATGGATATAAAATACGATGGTATAGTGAAGCTGTTTATATGGCGGAATATCTTGAGGATGGGTTGACAAAAGGAAATTGGGATTTACTTCGTAACAATAAAATGGGGTATGCGATGTTAAGTAATTTGCGTTTGCTAACAGCAAGAACCTTTAAAGAAAAGTTTAAATCAGCAGGTCAGCATATCGCATTGTCTATTGTAGCGGGATATCCTTCATATATTTTAAAAAGTAAAAAAAAGTGGATTACGTTATTGACATTACCCTATGGCATTTTATTAAGCTTCAGGCGTAGAGAACAATTTAGATGGGACGATCCTATACATAGGAGGAATTTTGAATGAAAATAGGAATTATTACATATTATGATGTAGTTAATTATGGGGCAGTGTTGCTTTCTTATGCAATGAAACAAACATTGAATGCAATGGGACATGATGTTGTATTTTTACGATATAAGCGCGAAAAGAAAAACTCAAATGGAAATAAATCAATTATAAACCGATTGAGAAGATATTCTCCGAATGCGATAAAAGCAAGAAAGGCAGAAGAAAAGAAAATCCAAATACTTAAAGATTTTAGAATAAAATATTTAGATATTGGAGATTTTTATGATAAGCAGCAGAATTTGGATTTAATTATTGTTGGAAGTGATCAGATTTTTGACTGTAAGTATGAATTTAATAACTACCAGTTTGCTATTGATGCAGCTTCTGATCGAGTGATTTCTTATGCCCCAAGTTTTGGAGAATTTCGTGCAACAGATTTAACATCTTTTGAAAAAAAAGAACTCTTAAAAAATGCGATAAGAAAGTTTGCGGCTCATTCGGCAAGAGATAACAATACAATGGAGATTTTGGAAATTTTAACAGGAAAGAAGCCTGATAGAGTACTGGATCCTGTGTTACTATACGGATTTAAAAAAGAAAAGAAAGATTGGAATGAACGTTTGATTAAAGATAGATATCTTATTATTTACGCATGGGGAGGCACTACTGTTAGTGTAGAATTTGCAGAGAATGTTCAAGCATTTGCTAGAAAGAATGGGTTAAAGACAGTATCTGTCGGAGATAGGCGTCCATGGTGTGATATTAATTATGCTTCAGCTACACCTATTGAATTCTTTGAACTTTATAGACATTGTGATATGGTTATTACAAATATGTTCCATGGAACATGTTTTTCAATTATAAATGAAAAACCGTTCTATTCAGTAGTTATGCCTCATAATCAAAATAAATTAAAGGATTTATTGGAATACCTTGACTTAGATAAACAAATTTTATATACGATTGATTCTTTGAAAGAGATAGAAATTCCCCAGATTAATTATAGTAAAGTAAAAGAAAATCTTGAAAGTACAAAAAATCTGTCAATGGCTTATCTGAACAAGGCAATTGCCAACTGTAGAAAGGAATAATTTTAGATGAAAAAAATTTTGATTTTGACACCTAACTTAAATATGGGGGGAGCACAAAAAGCATTAGTATCTTTATTAAATGAAATTGATAGAAATAAGTATGCAATAACTGTAGCCGTATTTGGAGGGGAAGAGTTAATTGACAGTATTCCTTTAGATATAGAAGTTGAAAAATGGGAAAATTATTATGATTTACTTGAGAATAAATACAATAAGTCGTTTCGAAAAGATTTATTTCAAGCTTGTGCTAAAGGGGAAATAAAATACTGTATAAAAAAAATAAGGCAAGTAATAAATTATAAAATTAAAAAATCTTTACATGAAGAACAAAAAGCTTGGAAAATGGTGGAGAAAGAGATTAAAGTTAAAGATGTAGATTATGATTTGTGCTTAAGTTACATGCAAGGAAGTGTTACATATTACATGGTGGATAAATTAAAATGTGACTGTCCTAAAATTGCTATGATGAATACAGATTATGTAAAAGCAGGTTATAATAAGAATTTTGATGAAAGATATTTTCAGAGGCTAAACATAATTGCATGTGTTTCTACTGAAGCAACAGAGACACTAAAAAAAACATTTCCTGAATTGAAAGAAAAAATTATTAAGTTGGAAGATGTATTATCACCGCAATATGTGCAAAAACAAGCTCGATTAAAATGTGATATTCAATTAAGCTCTCATAAAGTTACTATTGTATCCTGTGGGCGTTTGGCTGTGAAAGTTAAAGGATATGATTTGTGTATGGAAGCTGCTAAATTGTTAAAACGAGCAGGGTATGATTTTTGTTGGTATATAATAGGAGATGGACCTGGGAAAAGTTGGATGGAAAACAAAATTAGAGAGTATAATTTACAGAAATTTGTTATATTATTGGGAACACAGGTTAATCCTTATCCGATAATAAATCAGTGTGATATATTTGTGCAGTCTTCGAGATTTGAGGGGAAATGTTTAGCTCTTAGAGAAGCAAAAATTTTACATAAAGCTATTATAAGTACAAATTTCGAAGCAGTCTATTCAGAGATTGAAGATGGTGTAAATGGAGTTATTGTACAAATGAACGCAGATTCGATATTTGACGCATTGAGAACAATAATAGATAACAATCAAAAGAGAGAATATTTGATTGAAAATATTGTCATTCCAAACGAAAGTGGTATCGTAGAATATGAACGGGTATTTGATGAAATTCTTGGCGAGAAATTTTAAATATATGGAGGCATAGAAATGCAGTTAAAAAAAACTGTCTATAATTTACTGTCAGGATTAATTGGACAAATTGTAACTATAGCATTAGGAATAGTTATTCCTAGACTATTTATTGTCAGTCTTGGATCAGAGGTGAATGGATTAGTTTCTTCTGTTTCTCAGATTTTTGTATATTTTGGATTATTAGAAGCAGGTGTTGGACTGGCTACTACACAAGCCTTATATAAACCAATTGCACAAGGAAATAAGAATGATATAAATGCAATTTTAGTTGCTACAGACAGATATTATAAAAAGACTGGAACAATTTATCTTATAGGAGTTGTTGTCCTTTCAGTGATATATCCAGTGGTCATAACTTCTCAAATTGATAAAGTTACTATATTTATAGTGATAATTTTTCAAGGTTTGGGTGGAGTTTTGAGTTATTTTTTTCAAGGGAAGTACAGATTACTGCTCCAAGCAGAAGGAAAAGGGTATATATTAACTAATTTATCTACAGTAATTCAAATTTTTATTAGTGTCGGAAAAATCATATTATTAGTTAATGGTTTTGATGTTATTGCTATTCAAGGAATGTATTTTTTCTTTAACATTATACAAATGTTATATATTACTTTATATATTTCTAAAAAATACCGATGGATTGATTTGCGGGTGACCCCAAATAACAATGCTATTTCTCAAAAAAAATTTGTATTGATACATCAGATATCAGGGATGATTTTTAGTAACACAGATGTTTTAATATTAACTTTATTTTGCGATTTAAAAATCGTGAGTATTTATTCAATGTACAATTTATTTTTCAATATGATTAATACATTTATGAGTACAATATCAGGGAGCATATCTTTCCAATTAGGGCAAAGCTATAGCATAAATAAAAAGAAATTTATTAAATTATATGATATATATGAAACTTATTATACGGTATTAAATTTTACAGTATGTGCAACAATGCATTTATTTATTTTACCATTTATGAAATTATATACGAGGGGCATAACAGATGCTAACTATATTGATACCGTTTTGCCGATTTTATTTGTATGTGTAAATCTGTTGGCAAATGGTAAATTACCTTCAAATCAAGTGATTAATGTAGCTGGACATTTTGAGGAGACTAAATGGAAAGGAATCTGTGAAGCATTATTGAATATAGTGGTGTCCATATTGGGAGTTATAAGGTTTGGTTTGTATGGCGTTTTGATAGGAACAATAGTTGCACTCCTATATAGAGCAAACGACATGATTATTTATGCTAATAGAAAAGTTATAGGACGATCTCCAATTAAAACTTATTTTAGATGGGGAGTAAACATAGTTATATTTTTAATTGCAACTAATATAGGGAACAATATATCTTGGAATAATACTACATATATACATATTATTTTAAATGCAGGGATGTTTTGCCTTTGCACAGGAGTTGTTTATTTTATTGTTAATTCTTTGATAGAAAGGGAGAATTTGCAGATGCTTCTCAACTCTTTTTGCGCGAAAATGAAAACTAAGTAATATAAATCGATTTTAAATGCTGGTGCTATAATGTATTATTACAATGAGGATAAAAATTTGGACTAAAAAGGCGAGGAGCCTTTTAGTCAATTTTAAATATGGACTTTAGTCTGTTTCGCCCATTGGAGTTTTTCGTTGATCCGAAAAACGGAGATGGGCGAAACAATAATCCACCCGCTATG
>ERZ791934.314-NODE-314-length-69746-cov-10.395460_pt1 | contig 69746 bp, 58 predicted proteins | sample MGYA00510125_ERZ791934 | MGnify/ENA primary metagenome ERZ791934 (study PRJEB30046, sample SAMN00993240) | human gut metagenome | study: EMG produced TPA metagenomics assembly of the A metagenome-wide association study of gut microbiota in type 2... | reverse complement strand
GACTTAAAATCCCTCGGGAGCAATCTCGTACCGGTTCAAGTCCGGTTGCCGGCATTTGGTGTTATACTGAATACTCTTTGTACTGTTTTACCTGGCTGCAAAGAGTAAGAAGGCTTTCAATCCTGATGATAAGGGATTGAGAGCCTTTTGTTTTGTGAGGATAAGTTGGGCTTGTTCCAAATCTTTAACGAGCCTATAATAGAATAAGGTTAGGTATGAGGTTTTGGAGGGAGGCATTTTACATGCAGGAAGAGTCCCATGGTTTTTACAGCAGAGAAGAATGGACACAATTCTTTACGGATTATAATACGGAGATATGGAAGCTTAACGATACAAGCTATAAACTAGTCCAGAGTGATTTGTCCGCGGAGGATTGGATCGAAGAATATATGAAAAATTCTGCGGCGATACGGGAAGCATATCGGAAGAATGAAGAGATGCTGGACAGGCATATCCGCTGCTTTACAAGGGGTAAGGAAAGATGGACAAGGCAGATAGCGGATCCTCTTATCAGTTTTATGTTCCGCTATATCACCCGTATTCAGGATTTGGGGACGGCCTGTGAGCTGGCGCAGTCTCTGCTGGAATTCTATGAGGGACTTGGAGATGATGTGGCGGTGATGAAATGCCTGCTTGCAAGGGCTTTCTGCTGCGATTTCCTGGATGGGATCCATTTGGAAGATCAGGTGAAGGAGGACTGTGCCAGGGCAAGTATAATATATGAGAGAGAATTTTTGAGACTTACACCGGAAGAACAGAGTATGGGATTGTCTATTTATGATTTGGAATTTGACAGGCTGTCAAATCGTCTGAAGCTGGGAGACATATCACCTGCGCTGATTGAGGAAATGGTGGAAATCCACAGAGTCAGTCAAAAGGCATTGGATTATGTAGTCGCTGTTGATCAGGGATATGAATTTAATCTTCTTTTGCCTGACTTTGATTATTATCTGGGCTTTTGTGCCCTTTGCCTGTCTCCCGGAGAATGTACGCAGGAGCAATGCGCTGCGATTCTGGCGGCGGCACGGAGAAGGCAGGAAACAAGTGAGAAGGAGACGGGGCACTCTGAGTGCTATCGGGTGAGAACCGGTCTTGTTTATCATATGGCGATGAGACTGTCGGGGCTTATTTCAGATAAGGAGGTTATGGATGGACTGCATGAATTGATGGACCAGAGCTTCATTTCTGTTTTGTTTACGGAGGGCGGTACTTTCAGCCAGCATTCCCTTGAGGCGATGGAGGGAATAGAACTGGCGGTCGAGAATATTACGCACAGAGGTAAAACAGACGAGGAGCTTTTTGACAGGACCCTGCGGCTATTTACAGAATATTTTTTCGACAGGGCTTATACAACCTTTGTCGATTATGTCTGCGGAACCTGCAGCTATTGTTATATCCAAACGGCATTGCCTCATGCAAGGGATAAGGAAATGCTTCTGAATTCTCTTCTGAAGCTGACGATGTTCCGTCAGGTGCAGACCGCAATCCATTCGTATATGGTAGGGTATCTTGCTGTGGATATACTGGAGAGCATGATAGAGCATAAGCCGGAGCTTCTTATAGGGCAGCTGGGAACACACAGCGTGGAAGAGGTACGGAAAAGGAAAGAGGATTTTCTGCTATTCCTGTATCAGGGCGCGTTGCTGCATGATATCGGAAAATTGTTATGCTCCAGTGTGATTAATGCCCAGAGCCACCGGCTCGGTGATTTGGAATTTCAGGTGCTCAGGTTCCATCCGCAGACAGGAGGAGAGATGCTGCAAAATCTGCCGCAGCTTTCCAGGTTCCGGGATATTGCCCTTGGGCATCAGAAGAGTTTTGACGGTAAATCGGGATATCCTGCCGATTTTGATAATACAGTATCCCCTATCAAAATCTTTATTGATATCATTACGATCTGTGACAGCCTGGATGCGGCCACGGATCATCTGGGGCGGAATTATACGCGGGCGAAGGATTTTGATACGGTTATGAAAGAACTGCGGGCGGGACGGGATACAAGATATTCGGGCGCTGTTACAGATTTGCTGGACGAGGATATTCCGCTTCAAAAGAAAGTCCGCAAGCTGCTGGGGGATGGTCGGCGTGACGTATATTTCAACGTGCATAAAAAGATTTTGGAGGAGACGCGTCATCCGGAGCTCAAGAGTACTCATGACTGGATGTTTAATTTATATGTGGCATCGCCGGATAAATAAGCGGAATGCTGTTAAGGGACGGCTATTGACAAATATCTTGGCTTAAAATAAAATAGTACGGTCCTGAAAAGGAGGCATCAATACCTTGGTCAATGGGTATTGATGCCCCTGTTTTTTTTGTCCTTTTCTTAGTTTTCTGAAGAGCCGCTATATTTAGAGATAAGAGTTAAATTTTCTATTTGCCGTACAGCCTCTTTTTTCCCTTTAGCATTTAATTTCCTGAAATAATGGAGCATGCGTTCTTCTTCTCCCGGAATTTCCGGAGGAGAATTCGTTTCAGACTCCCATCCCAGCAGATAAGGAGGCGTACATTGAAGAAGATCTGCAAGCATAACCAGCTTATCATAGGGAATATTTTTGATTTCACCGCTTTCATATCTCTGGACTGTCGGCTGCGTGATGTCTAAAGCTTCAGCTATCTCGGTCAGGGTTATATTTAATATTGTTCTGCGTTCTTTCATACGTGACCGGAAGATTTCGTAGGGGTTCGGATTCATGAATTATCACCTGTTTAATAGTATTTGTCATATATGTCATGTAACATTGGATACATAGTAAATATATCATAAAATGGTATATCAATCAATGAATGTTCAAAACAGAGTATCGTCCAAAACAGGGAAATATGGTGAACAAAAATACAAATAAAATAAAGGATATAATCGTATAGGACTGATTGACATTTTATGGAATATAGTGTTATTATAAATATGCCTATTAAGTATAATTTTAAGCAAGGAAAGATGCGAATGAAGTATATGGTCGATTTGAATATATTGAAATCAGAAATGGAACGGAGAGGGATTCGATCCGTAGAAGAGCTTTCTGAAAGAAGCAGGATAAATAAAAGGGAACTCCTGCTGGTGCTTAATGGGAAACAGTTACCTGCAATGGATATAATGGTGGAGCTGGCATCTGCACTGGAACTGTCTCCTGAGAAAGCGAAGGAAATTTTTTTTGCTTAAAATATGCGTAATACGTATAAAACTATACTGCAGGAACAGTTTAATTGATGGCGGTATGAAGAAATTTAGCAGAGGAATCAGGAAGCCTGCCGGTACTCAGGTTTTTGATACTCCGTTGAATTAATAAAACAAAGTTGAAAAGGAGAGGGTTACATGAAAAAAAGAGTTACATCAATCCTGGCATTGGGGCTGTCGGCAGTTTTGCTGCTGTCCCAGGCGGGCTGCGGGAGCAGTACAGGGGAAAAAGAAAGCGGAGCAGCGTCCGCGCCGCAGGGAGAAACTTCGGGGGAGTCTGAAGGTGGGAAAGAAGCCGTATCAGCGGAAGCGGGAAGCATTACTTACCCACTGAGCAGCGATAAAAGGGTTCGCTGGTATGCACAGGACAATATAATACCTCATGAGAAATTTGCCGATGCCTCTGAGTCACCGTTCCATATCGGGCTGGCAGAAAAGCTGGGAGTGGACATAGAGTGGATGTTTCCGACAACCGGTTCCGACGGGACTACGTTTACGACGACTCTGCTGGCAGATCCGACCAATCTGCCGGATATTATGAACGTTTATTGGATGAATAATGCCAATCAGTATATAGAGGACGGCATTATCTGGGATCTGACAGATTATATCCAGGAATATGCTCCGGATTATTACGCCTGGCTTCAGACAGATCCGGCCTATGATCGGGCGATGAAAACGGATGACGGCCGGTATTATGCGTTCGGATTTTTCAGGGAGGACGGAGGCTGGAATGACAGCTACCAGGGGCCTGTGGTCCGTGAGGACTGGCTGAAGGAATGCGGTCTGGAGATACCTGAAACTGTTTCCGAGTTTGAAAATGTGATTCGTGTGTTCCATGAGAAATATGGCGCAACCTTTAATTCATCCTATTCGGTAAGATATAAAGCGCAGGGGATTGCCGGTGCGTTTGGTGCGTATGGGAATGCGGATGCAGGAAACGGCTGGTACGTAAAGGACGGCGTTGTCGGCCTTGGACAGTCGGAGAAGGAATGGCGGGATTATATGATCTGGCAGAATAAGCTGTGGAAAGACGGGCTGATTGATCAGGATATTCTGACGGAGGATGATACCACAATCAAAGATAAGATCCACAATGACAAATGCGGTATATCAATTACGTCCATGGGGCAGATGAATATCTGGAATTCGGAACGTGAGGCAGATGGCAAGGAAGCGGTATGGATTGGAATCCCTTATCCCAAATCGGACAGCGGGGAACTGTCGTCCATATTCGGAGGCCCTGGTATTGGAACGCATACGGCGGTTATCACTACTGCGGCTGATGAGGAAACGATGAAGCTGTGCCTTCAGATGCTGAATTATTCCTATACCAAGGAAGGTTCTCTGTACTGGAATTACGGGACGGAGGGTGTATCCTGGGAATATGACGATCAGGGCGTTCCGGCCTTTACCAGTCTTGTTACGGATGACAAGGACACCGACCCGATGACGAAATATAACGGCCTTACCTGGGGGGCTCCCGGAATTCAGGCTACGAACCTGCTGTATCTGAAGAACAGCGAGGCGGCGATTGAAGCCAACAACACATGGTATTATGTATATCCGGATGATGAGGAAAAGAATCTGGCGGTTACCAGTGGCTGGAAATGGCCTATAGGGGTTACATTTACCACGGAAGAGGCGGACGAGCTGGATGAAATAGCACAGAATATCCCCACCTTTGTGGAAGAAAAGTATGCGGAATTCCTTACGGGATCCAAGGATATCAATGATGATGCCGTATGGGAAAAGTATCTTGCTGATTTGGAGACCTATCATTTGTCCCGCGTGCTTGAGATTCGTCAGGCCTGCTATGACCGGTATGTAGAGCGTTAACTAAAGCTTATGAATCCGTGGCAGCAGTGAAAGGCGCATGTCTTCCACTGCTGTTCGGCTTTATGCGCTTTGAAAGGAGAAAGATATGAATACAGATGCTGTAAAAGGCGGTGCCAGTACGCTCAAAAAAAGGCTGATCAGGGACTGGAACATGAATAAATGGAAGTATGTAATAATTATCCCTGTCCTTGTTTATCTGGCCCTGTTTTGCTATAAACCGATGTACGGCCTGATCATCGCTTTCAAGGATTACAAAATTACACGGGGGATCCAGGGCTCCTCCTGGGCGGATCCGTGGTATAAGTGGTTTGTAAATTTCGTGACAGATCCTTATTTCCCGCGTGTGATTAAGAATACCTTCCTGCTGAGCGGACTGACAATTGTTTTCAGTTTTCCTGCTCCGATCCTTCTGGCACTCCTTATCAATGAGGTTCGAAACAGGACTTTCAAGAGGACGGTACAGACAATTACATATATGCCATATTTTATCTCCATGGTGGTTCTTTGTGCGATGGTGAAGATTTTCTGTATGCAGGACGGACTTTTCGGACAGATCGCAGTCAGCTTAGGCGGAACGGCGGAGAACTATCTTGTAAATCCGGGATATTTCCGGACCATTTATGTGGTATCTGATATCTGGCAGAAGATAGGATGGGATTCCATCATTTATCTGGCGGCGCTGTCTGCCATTGACCAGGAGCAGTATGAGGCGGCACGTGTGGACGGGGCCAACCGGTTCCGGCAGATGCTGCATATCACTCTGCCCGGTCTGCTGCCGACCATTATGATCCTTTTTATCCTGCGTATGGGTAATATTTTGAATGTAGGCTATGAGAAAATCCTTCTGCTTTATAATGCGTCGACTTATGATGTGGCAGATGTTATTTCTACCTATACTTATCGTTTGTCTTTTCCCACCAGCGGTACGCCTATGTATTCCAAATCAACCGCCATCGGTCTGTTTAATACGCTGGTCAATGTAGTCTTTTTGCTGGTGACAAATGCCATAAGCAAGAGATCTACGGAATCCAGCCTGTTCTGATAGGGAGGAAATAATGACATGAATAAAAACAATTCCAAACGGCTGAAGAGCAGGGAATCCCGGGGAGACAGGATATTTTCCGGAGTGAATGTAGTTATCCTGTTACTGCTGTGCGTTGTGACACTGTATCCTATCTGGTATGTGCTGTGTGCGTCGTTTACATCCAATACATATCTGATTTCCCATCCGGGGATGATACTGTGGCCCCATGAATTTACTTTGGGAGCATATAAGCTGGCGCTGACGCATCCTCTTCTGATTTCGGGATATAAGAATATTCTGATAGTGCTGTTCGTATCCCTTCCGCTCAATATTCTGCTTACGCTGTTTACAGGATATTTTATGGCAGCGAAGAAGGTGATGTTCAAGCCAGTAATTCAGTTTCTGATTTTATTTACGATGTTTTTTTCGGGAGGTATGATTCCTTCGTATCTGAATATACGGAGCCTGGGATTGTACAATTCCCTGTTTGCACTGATTCTGCCCGGGGCTATGAGTGTTTATAATTCGATCATATGCAAAACGGCAATAGAAGGTATGCCGGATTCCCTGATGGAATCGGCATATATAGACGGGGCGAATGATCTGGTAATTCTGTTCCGGATTGTGGCACCGCTGATTAAGCCGACACTGGCGGTTCTTCTGCTGTATTACGGCGTGGGACACTGGAATTCCTGGTTCAATGCGTCTATCTATTTGCAGGATAACAGTAAGCTGCCGATCCAGAACATCATGAGGGCAATCCTGATCGCAAATTCCAATGTGCTTAATTCGGCTGCGGCGGAAAACGATCAGGTAAATCAGTTTGCGGAATCTATTAAGTATTCCACAATTATACTGACAACGGTTCCTGTTTTGTGTATTTATCCGTTTGTACAGAAATATTTTGTGAAAGGTGTAATGATTGGGGCGGTTAAAGGTTAATTACGCGTCCGGAAAAGGAAAATTTAGCAGGAGACAGATGAGGTAATCATCTGTCTCCTGCTTGAACTTAGAGAGAGGAAACACTATCCTTCTGATAACAGTTTTTTTGTTTTCCATTTTCCTCCTGCAAAATAGAAGAATCCTATTAATCCCGGTATCAGCTGACAGAAGGCGGCTCCCCAGAAGAAATCCGTTGCACCTGAATGGAAGAAAAATGAGAAAAACATACATATCAGAATTCGGCAGATACCATCCATGACACCGATAACCAGACATAATCCGGCGGCACCGGAACCTGTTGCAACCGCTTTAAAACTGATGGAAACTGCGGATATGATACAGGCAATGGACATAATCCGAAGAAATACGACTCCGTATTCAATAACACCGGGATCCGTTGTAAAAATACCATATAATGATTTTGGTATAAAAAGAAACAGACACGAAATAATACATGCAATACTTAAAGAACATATAAGAGTGGTTTTTACAATACGTACGACTCTCTGGTGTTTTCTGGCGCCAAGGTTCTGTCCGATCATAGCGCCGGCTGCACCGTCTATTCCCTGTACAAAAACATTCATAAATTTTTCCACTTTATTGCCGACACTGTATGTTGTGGAGGCCAGCATGCCATATGCATTAATGTTCGATTTTACCCATAGCATGGAGAACTGAACGGAAAATACTCTTACTAATTGAGGAATGCCAAGGGACAGAATTACCTTTAGAGCCTGTTTTTTTATTCGGAAAGTTTTTATATCCAGCTTAAATTCAAAATGATGCCGATGTCTGTACATGTAAATAAAGGCAGCAGCAGAAGCACCTATCTGCGAAGCAACGGTTGCGACAGCAGTTCCGGAAGCCCCCATATGAAAACAGACGACCAGGAGTAAATCAAGAAAAATATTTATGGTTGCTGCCACTACAATAAAAAGAAGAGGCCGCTTTGATTCCCCGAATCCGCGAAGGATGGAACAAATTCCATTATAAGCGAATACAAATGGTATTCCTGCAGCGGTAATCAGCATATATTTCGAAGCTTCGGAAAAAGCTTCAGATGGGCAGTTCAGCAAACTGAGGAACTGCCGGTAAAATACCAGAATGATAACTGTAAAAAAAGCAGACAGACACAGAAGAAGTGTGAGAAGAGTGCCTATCGCATTTTTCAGATTCTGATGATCCTTTGCCCCAAACAGTTGGGCTATGTATATCTGTCCTGCAATCGCAAAAGAAGAGGCTATGGGAGTCATTAAGTCAATAAGTTCGCCGCCGGTTGAAACGCCGACCGTTCCGGTATTTCCCGCAAACTGGCCAATGATAATTAAATCTACAGTAGAGTATAATTGTTGAACAAGGTTGGTCAATACGATAGGAAATGCAAAAAGAAGAAGAGCTTTTAAAATAGAGCCTTCTGTCAAATCAATTCCAATCTTTTGACTTTTTGTTTTTTCCATGAAGAACCTCCTGTTAAATCCGGATTGTAACCCTGATTATTCAAAATATTAAGTGGCCGTTTTATGTGATCTGGGGTCATGCTGCCCTAAATGGCGCTCTTCATCTTTAAACAGGAGTTTGCAGAAATCTGCGAAGCCACGGCGAAAAGTGGAATGATCATGTGTGAAATCTTCAGCGTATAGACGCATATGTGTACAGTCCTGCCGAAGGATTCCATTACGGGAAAGCCAGTCATCATCCATCTGAAGATTTTTGTTGGTTAGATATTCGGCCTCACCGCGGGAGAAAAAAAGGACCTTATATTGCTCTCCCACTTTATCTCCGTTTTCCACCATCCAGTGCATGTGTGTATTTTCTTCATATTTTTTCCATATGTTTTCATAGCGGACAGGTGCGGCGAAAAAACCAATATTTCCAAACAGTTCAGGATGGCTCCAGCCCATCAGGCCTGCGGCTACCCCGCCGAAAGAATTTCCGCAGATAGCTCTGTTCCATTTATCTGTGTACAGGCGATATTCACTTTCGAGGAAAGGGATGGTATCGTTAATAATCATATCGCGCCATCCCCACAAAAGCTCCTGTTCTTTGTCTTCTTCGCGAAAAGCCATCGTATTAGTCATGGCAACTATCATGGGTACCGCTTTTTTTTCGGCAATTAAATTATCCAGAATATAATGAATCTTACTGGCGCTGAACCAGGTGGTTTCGTTCTCGCTTCCTCCATTATTCAGGAATACAAGAGGATATTTTTTGGCCGGTTCATGGTTATATTCGGCGGGGAGATATATGAGGCAGCGTTTCCATTCCTGATAAACTTCAGACCAGTAGGTGCGGTAAACGACAGATCCATGAGGAACATTATTTATGTAGTGAAGGGTAAAATCGGGATCCGGAATTTCAATGTAATTATTCAGACGGTGGGAACGCTGGTAGACAGGCAGATAAGGGCTCAGTACAGCAGCACCGTCAATAAGAAAAATAAAGTCACGCGGACCTACATCGCGGGAACTGTAAGGAAGGGTGTATTCCCAGAATCCATCTTCCTTTTTTTCCATTGTAATTATCTGTCCTTTTTGGGTACGTATATGAGTTCCCGAAAAATCGATTCGGACATCAGCTGCTTCCGGGGCATATAGCCGAAAAAGGATGTCTCCGTTTGTCTGGACTACAGCCCCTGTCTTTATTTTCTGGGAGGCTGAACCGTTAATGGATAAATTTTCCATTGCTCTTGGTTCGAAGCCGTTAGCATCTTCGTTAAAGACCTGATTTTTTAATAATTCTGTAAAATCATTCATTAAGTAATCTTTTCCTTTCCGTATATTACTCATAAGTGTTTATAAAGTTATGGTGAATAGCCAATCTCTGATTTCATCTATGGCATAAGCCGCAGGCCAGGTATTTACATGGTTAGAAATGGGATTAATCTCTTCCTTATCCGGTACTACTGAATTGTTTTCAAATATGGTATAATGAATATTACAGTTATCTTCCGCTGCAGCTTTCGCGTAAGAGGAAAGCTTTTCAGAGGAGTCTTTGGCATTCCATATATTACGGTTCACAGAAGCTCCCTTTTTTTCCATTTCCGATATGATGGCATTCATGCTTGGATAAGCGCGTGCATCACCATCAGAGGTTATGAACCAGAGTTCCTTATTGGAAAGAGAGGACATTTCCAGAGCATCCCATTGGCCGGCAACAAGAATGGATGCGGCAATGCGTTTCGGATAACAAATATTCAGCGCACATAAGGCGATACAGCCAAAAGATTGTCCGGTGGCGTAAATTCTTTTCTGATCGATGGCATATTGTCCGGAAATATAATCTATCAAACGGATAAGTTTATCAATAAGTTTTGTGGCTTTTTGAAGCCCATCATCGCTTTTGAGCTTGTAGGAAGACGGAAAAACAGGCGCAAGGACGAAACTGGCGTGAAGAGCCTGATCTCTTGACGAGGCAAAGGAAAGAGCTCCATTTCCCTGGTAAAGGGCGAGGAGCGGATCTGTGCCCAGAACAGAAGCATCAGGGATAAAAAGGACCATAGGATACGTTTTAACTTCGGAATATTCCGCTGGAACAAATAAATTATAAGAAATATCTTCAAAGGTGAATTGCATAAAATCATCCGCAATGAGATTATGTGATTTACAGGTGGCAATCCGTTCTCTTACAGGAGGCAGAATAGTACCGTCGCAGGCCGTTATTTTTCCGCACTGAGTAATTTCAAGACGGTTTTCAGCGCATACAGCGTGGCTATCCGGTGCAGCAGACGGCATGCCGGCAGCAATCGGAGGAGGGGAATTACGCGGAACACGCCCTTCTTCATTCTCGTCAAACAGCATGGGAGCGTCCGCATCCTGAAGGGACAGTTCGAGAATGACAAACGGACCGTCTATACTGTGGTCTGTTTTCTTCGGTTCTGTATTTGTATAAACAGCAGTAATGGTTCTGTGGGCCACATAAAAAAGTTCGGGGACGAGTGTTTTGCATGCGATATTTCTGTCGTATTCTATGACGGCATAAGAGAGGTATTGTCCGTGAGGAAAGGATTCCGAAACGGATGTGATACTTACGATATGCCCGGATTGATAAACTGCCATATTCCATATCTCCTTGTATTTTTATTATGGGTATTATTCGTGGAAAAGCAGGGGGACGAAATCCCGTAGGGAACGTCTGTAGCTGCCCCAATTGTGTGTTTGATGATAGACTTTAAATAAATAGCCTGGTATTTTATCTATGCCTAATTCTGAAAGAAGGTTATTTTCAGCTTCTATCCCTTTAAAATGGATATCTAAATCCCCTTCTGAACGGAAGAAGACTTTTATAACTTCCGGATGTCTGCCGATGTATTCTGCGGCGGTATAAAATGGATCTTCCTTTCCTTCTGCATGAAATGCGGCAGATATCCAGAATGCGGTGAAAAGGCCGATATTACCGAAAATATCCGTATTTCGCATTCCGATATATCCAGCCTGCACTGCGCCGAGGCCGATGCCTGCAATGGCTCTGGACCATTTTCCGGTTTTTGTATGATATTTATCTTCTATAAAAGGAACGCAGTCCTGAATCAGGAAGTGCTCCAGCTGGGAATAATTTTCAAACCAGTCGGGCCTGTCGTGATAGTCCAGCATTACCGTACAGTCGTTTTCCACTACAATAAGAGGTTCGCATTTACCATCGGCTATTAAATTATCCAGTAAATAGTTCATGCGAGAAGCGTCGGTCCAGGCTGTTTTGTTTTCTGCTACTTCATGGAACAAATACAGTACAGGATATTCTTTCCCATTCTTAAATCCGGGCGGGGTATAAACCGTACTGCTCATAAATTCCTGATAAGTCCGGGAATAATAAAATTCATGGGTTACGGCTCCGTGCGGGATATCTTTACGGGGGGCAATGAGTGTGTCTGTTTCAGGATCCGGCAGTTCGATATAGTTTGACAGGGAATTGGCATGAAACCATAATGGAGCAAACGGATTGAGTGTTTCCTGGCCGTTGACACGAAAGACGAGTTTTTGGGGGCCTGTCAATGTACAGCCGGAAAAAGAAGCTTCAAAAATACCGTTATGTAAATTCTGCATGGGTATGGTTATTTGTGAATTATGGTCATTTCCGATAGAGACAGTAACGGAAGCATCTTCATTTGCTTTCATTTTAAAGAGAATATCTCCATTATCGGAAAGTTTAACGGCTGTGCAGGGCTGCATGAAAACAGGATGGCCTTGTCCGTCCGTACTTTGAGGAGCAGAGGATGCGGTAGTAGTTGTTGGCATAATATGCCTCCTTTGAGTTGAAATCATGAAATTTGTGTTTGTTGTGACAATTTGATATTAACACAAAGATTTATACGGGAACAATTCTAATTGGGTATGGAGCGATTTAATAAATGCATACAATAAAGATTTGTTCCGGTTGACTTTTATATATGACTCAAATTATATTGAAAGGGGATAGCAGGGAAGGGGGAACTTATGGAGATTAGCTTAATTCAGGAGTTTGTTATACTTGCAGAAGTCGGAAATTATATGACGGCAGCAGACAGTCTGTATATATCACAGCCAACGCTTTCAAGACATATTAAAAAAATAGAAGATGATTTGGGATTTCCGCTTTTTAATCGGAATTCACGCAAAGTGGAACTCAATCAGGCCGGAAAACTTTTCCTGCCTTATGCGAAGCAGATTTTATCAATTGAGCAGGAATATACAAATATGTTTCAGAATCTTAAAACGGAAGATCAGTATACATTGAATATTGGAACAGTTCCTATGATGGCGCCTTACGGAATTACCAATATATTTCAAAAATTCCGAAGGACATATCCGGATATATCCTTAATTATAACGGAAATGAAACACCATGAAATGATTCTGGCATTGGAGGAGAACAGGTGTGATTTTGTTTTTATGAGGGAAATCAGCAGGGCAGAGGATGAATTCGTGCGCATACCTATAAAAATGGATTGCCTTGTTGCCGTGCTGCCTAAGAAACATCCTTTGGCTAATGAAGAAAAAATCCATTTGGAGCAGCTGAAAAATGAAAAAATGCTATTGCCCGTGAAAGATTCTGAGTTATACAAATTATGTGTGCAGTCATGCAGGGAGGCAGGATTTGAACCAAAGGTTTCTTTTACCAGCAGAGGGACGGAAACGGCAATTGATCTTGTTTCCAAGCAGATGGGAGTTGCCCTTTTGATGAAGCTCCCCTGTCAGTTTGTTGATGCTCAGAACAGAGTTGCTTTAGTGGAGATTGAACCGCAAATAAGAGCCTCGGTTTCTGCGGCATACAGGCCTAATGATAAACCGGGCACTGCAGCTAAAAAGTTTCTTGGGATACTGCAGAAACTAACTAAATAAAAAGATATCGTAAAGATGCATCCGATGACAGCAATGGGTTATCAGATGCATCTTTTTTATTGTTTTTATTTCTGATTTGGCCTGTTATCTTATGCAATTTATGAATAGCTTCATTTTGAATGTGAATTGCATATAGGGAAGTAGATTTGCTATGGTAAGAGTGTAAATAAATTGTACATAATTAAAATGTTTTTTGAAAAGTCATTGTATCTTTTTTATGACATACAAAGATGGATTGAAAAAATATTTATTTATTATGTATGAAATGCAGAAATGCATAAAAAGATAAAGGAGAAAGCGAATATGAAAAAGAACGTAGTATTGTCCCTGTCCCTTGCATTTGCCCTTTTATTAAGTGGGTGCGGCGCAGGAGCCGGAAATACGGAACCGGCAGGTGCGGAACCTGCTGGTGAAGAAATTACAGCGACGGCTTCGGAAACGGCGGAACCTGTCTCAGAATCACCTGCTGCGACTGCAGTTGCAGATGAATCCGGAAGTTATTATCAGGAAACAGTTGAAGGTTCTGTACTCAATATAGGTGTGGGAAGTTCCGTAACATCCTGGAATCCCTGGAGTAATGGAATGAATGCTGCAACATCGGGCTCCATGGGAGGAATGCTTTATCAGACATTGATGACAATGGAAATGGAACCTGTGCTGGCTTATGAGTATGAAGCTGTAGATGATACTACATATGATTTTCATATATGGGATAATATTACGGATTCCCTGGGAAATCCTCTGACGGCGGAAGATGTTGTGTTTTCCTATGAACAGGGGATTGCATCCGGAAATGCACATGGGATAGATATTATTGAAACCGTGACAGCACTGGATGATTATACGGTAGAATTTACTTTTTCCCATGAACCGTATATTGGTGATTTAGAGTCTGTAGTAGGCCAGATCAGCATAGTTACCCGGGCTTCTTATGAAGCAAGCAGCGATAATATGGTCAATACACCGGTTGGTACAGGTGCTTATGTACTGGATAAATGGGTTGCGGATTCGATAACAACACTCACTGTAAGGGATGATTTCTGGGCAAAACCGGAACAGATATTATCTCCCAGCATGGAATGTTCTGTTGAAACAGTAAATTATAAAGTTATTTCAGAAAGCGCACAGCTGACTATAGGGCTGGAGAACGGAGACATCGATTTTTCAAATGCAATAACAAATGAGGATCTGTCCTTTTTCGAGGAAGGCGGAGAGTATGCTGCCAATTATAATGTGGATATTCTGCCGGCAGGATTGACCAATTATCTGCTGTGCAACTGCAGTGAAAACAGTGTTTGTTCTGATCCGGTACTGAGGGAAGCTATATATTATGCGATTGACGCGCAGTCTATTGTCAATGGGGTTGCTAATGGTATGGGGATCGTAACACATGATGGTTCCAACGCAACGCTTCAGGATTATAATACTGCCTGGAATGAAGAAGATAATTACTACAATTATAATCTTGAAACAGCCAAAAAGAAACTGGAAGAGGCTGGCTATGCCGACGGTAAGCTCACATTGACATTATACTGTGAATCAGGAGATCTCTATACAAATATTTCCACCCTGGTACAGGCTTTCTTAAATCAGCTGGGAATTAATGTGAATATTGAACCTTATGAATCCACAATGCTTGCTGATTATGTTGCTGACAGTAAATCCTGGGATCTGCTGGTATGCTGTTTCGGTTCTGAAGATTACATCGTTAATAACTGGGCGCATATCTGTGACCCCGCTAACTGGAGCTGGGGAAAATCGTATAACTTTATTGATGATGATAAATTAGTGGAATTATTATATACCTGCAAAACGCTGGATGGCCATACACCGGAAAATCTGGATGCATTCCATAAATATGCAACAGACAATGCCTATATGATGGGATTATATAATGGATACTCCTGCGCAGTTATGAACAATAAATATTCAGCAGTTTACAATATTCAGAATAACTTAATAGCACAGGCAACCATATTTAATTAACCTTATTTACAGATGAGGCTGCGTCATATAACAAAAAGTATGACGCAGCTGCATCTGAACCTGCAGAACGAAAGAGGCACAGTTATGTATAAATATATTCTGAAACGTCTTTTAATGACAGTATTTGTCATTATTGCTGCAGCCTGGGTGATTTTTACGATCATGTACTTCGTTCCTGGCGATCCCGCTACAATAATGCTGGGTACAAATGCGACATATGCAGAGATTCAGGCAAAACGGCAGCAATTGGGATTAAATGACCCGTATTTCATTCGTCTTGCTAAATTTATGCTTTCAATATTTAAATTGGATTTTGGAGTATCATGGACCTATGAAACACCGGTTTTTGAACAATTGCTGATTCGTTTACCCTGTACCTTAATCGTAAGCTTTTCACAGATGATATTTGGAATTATCGTAGGTGTCCCGCTGGGGGTATTTGCTGCACTCAGGCAGAACAGATGGCAGGATCGGGCTATTATGATATTTTCCATGCTGGCTGTATCAATTCCCGGTTTCTGGCTGTCTCTGGAACTGGTTATTCTGTTTTCCTTAAAGCTGAATTGGCTGCCTGCCTACGGTATAGGCGGCTGGGAATATTATATCCTGCCATGTGTTGGTATGGCACTCGGGACCATGGCACAAAATGCGCGGCAAACCAGATCGGCGGTATTAGAGGTCGTGCGTGCAGATTATATTACCATGGCACGTGCCAAAGGCCTGTCAAGAGAGAAAGTTACTGTGAAACATATACTTCCCAATGCACTTCTTCCTGTAATAACCATGGTAGGGGGAAGTCTTGGCAGCTGCATCGCGGGTTCGGCTATTACAGAGCAGACATTTTCAATCCCGGGAATAGGTAAGTATATGCTTACTGCGATGACAAACCGTGATTATCCGGTTATTCAGGCTGTTACCATATTATTGGCAGCACTTACATCCATCGCAATGCTGCTGACAGATCTTACCTATGCGGCAATTGACCCGCGCATTAAAGCGCAATATTCTTCCGGCGGCGGAAAAGTATTGAGGAGGAGAAAAAATGGATAAGCCTGCAGTAATGCAATTAAAAAAAGATATTTCTAAAAGCAGGAAAGATACAGCGGTCCGCCAGACGATGCGGCGTTTAAGTAAAAATAAATCTGCAATGTTTGGAGCCATTCTGTTTGGAGCCATTGTAATAATCTGTGTGTTTGCACCTGTTTTTGCTCCTTATGGACCTAACGATCTGGATTTGACAAGTATTAATTCTTTTCCTACATTGAAGCATCCATTTGGGACCGATGCGCTGGGCAGGGACTGTATGAGCAGACTGATTTACGGCGGCAGATATTCCCTGGCCATGGGGTTTGCCGGTTCCATAGTGGGAATCGTGGGCGGTACTATCGGCGGCTGCGTAGCCGGGTATTTCAGCGGAAGAACAGATTCCGTGATCATGAGGCTCTGCGATCTGGTCGCGGCAATACCCGGGCAGCTGCTGTCCATTATTATATCCTGTGCTTTGGGTTCTACTTTTTTTAATACCGTGCTTGCGCTGTCGGTAGGTGGAATCCCATTTCAGATACGACTGCTTCGGGCCAATGTATTGCGTGCACGTCAGGAAGAATACATAGAAGCTGCACAGGCTTATAACTGCGGGCCGATACGTATTATGTTCCGGCATCTTATGCCAAATACCATATCACCTCTGCTTATCAATTTTACTATGGGTATCGGAGGTACGATAATGGGAGCTGCCGGCTTGAGCTTCATTGGTTTAGGTGTCCAGCCTCCGACGCCTGAATGGGGTGCAATGCTGTCAGCAGGACGGAATTATATACGTCAGTATCCTCACTTAATCATTTTCCCCGGATTGGTTATTATGGTTACCGTATTTGCCGTCAATTTATTCGGCGACGGGCTTCGAGATGCCCTTGATCCGAAGATGAAACATTAATGTGTCAAAGGGAGGCAGAAAAGTGGAAGAAAAGAGTTTTTTATCTGTAAAAAATCTGGCTGTCCAGTATACCTCGGATGATAAAATTATTTATGCGGTAAATAATGTTTCATTTGATTTGGAAAAGGGACAGACTTTGGGACTGGTAGGAGAAACCGGTGCTGGAAAAACTACAATTGCAAAAACAATTCTTCAGATTTTACCGGATATGTCATCTAAAATATGTGATGGGGAAATTTATCTGGAGGGAACGAATCTTCTGAAATTATCAGAAAAAGAAATGCAGAAGATACGTGGATCCAAAATATCCATGATTTTTCAGGATCCAATGACTGTTTTGAATCCTACTATCAGGATTGGAGATCAGATTGCGGAAGTTATTTTAACGCATAATAAAATTTCTAACGCAGAAGCGCAGAAACGCACAATGGATATGCTTGAGATGGTCGGAATACCTGCTGAACGATATGGTGAATATCCATTTCAGTTTTCCGGGGGCATGAAACAGCGTGTTATTATAGCGATTGCCCTGGCATGTAATCCGGAACTGCTGCTGGCTGATGAGCCGACTACCGCATTGGATGTAACAGTGCAGGCACAGGTATTGGATATGATAAATCAGCTGAAGGAAAAATTGGGTACTTCTCTGATATTAATAACCCATGATTTGGGTGTTGTAGCTGAAATGTGTGACAGAGTCTGCGTCGTTTATGCTGGAGAAATTATAGAAAGCGGTACGCGGGAAGATATTTTCGATCATCCGATGCATCCGTATACAATCGGTTTATTTGCAGCCCTACCGGAGATGTCAAAAGGAGCTAAACGGCTTCATCCGATTGAAGGACTTCCTCCAGATCCATCCGATTTGCCGAAGGGATGCAGTTTTAAACCCAGATGCCCGTATGCGGCAGAAGAATGCGGATGTGAAAATATTCCGCTGGTGGAAATAACTCCCGGACATTTTTGCTGCTGTAGCAGAATAAAAAAAGAGGAGGTGCCGTATGAATCCGGTAATTGAAATACAGCACTTAAAAAAGTATTTTTCATCCAATAAAGGTGTGCTGCATGCGGTTGATGATGTTTCTTTTTCCATTGAAAAAGGAAAAACCATGGGTGTTGTGGGAGAATCAGGCTGCGGAAAATCTACATTGGGACGTACGATTATTCATCTGCAGGAGAGTACGGATGGCAAAATCTTCTTGAATGGTGAGGATATCACGTTTTTAAAAGGGAAAAAACTTGCCAAAACACGGGAAAAAATGCAGATTATTTTCCAGGATCCTTATTCCTCTTTGAATCCCCGTATGATGGTGGAGGATCTGATAAAAGAACCTTTACTGGTGTCCCGAAGATATAAGAGCAAAGCGGAACTGGAAGAACAGGTCACTAAACTTATGGATCGTGTGGGTGTGGAAAAACGGCTGAGAAATGCTTATCCGCATGAACTTGACGGAGGGCGGCGTCAAAGGATTGGCATCGCGCGGGCTTTGGCACTGAATCCGGAATTTATTGTTTGTGATGAGCCTGTTTCCGCACTGGATGTTTCTATCCAGGCTCAGGTATTGAATCTGTTAATGGATCTGCAGGATGAGTTCGGTTTAACATTGATGTTTATCACACATAATCTTTCGGTAGTCAGACATATTTCCGATAACATATGTGTTATGTATTTAGGACAGCTGGTGGAAACTTGTCCGAGTGAGGATTTATTTACGACAACACTGCATCCTTATACCAAAGCGCTTCTGTCCGCAGTCCCTTCGGCGGACATACATAAACCGATGAACAGAATCCTTCTGAAGGGAGAGATCACGTCACCAATTAATCCCAAGCCGGGATGCCGGTTTGCATCCCGCTGTCCTTATGCAGAAGAAAAATGTATGAACCCGCAGTCACTAGAGGAAGTGTTGCCTGGTCATTTCGCATCATGCTGTAAGATACATGAAATAAATACATTATGACCTGGAATCCGCAGAGGGGAGGAGTAATTTATAGTGAGACATTTATATGCATGCAACGCCGGTCCGCTGGAATTTTGCCAATATCCGTATACGCCTAAAAGGGGACTGCCATATGGTATGGAACCGCAGACCGTGACCTTGATGGACGATGGGACATTACGGCTGTATGTTTATCAAACCCTCGTTAAAACGATTGAGGTATCGTTTCTGTTGGAGGAAGATGAGATACGGCACGTTGTATTGCTTTCGGACGGAGTCGGAAACTGGGATGCAGTAGTTCGGGAGCTGCCGGAAGGACGTTATATCATGCAATGGTATTTTGACGGCATCTGTAAAATAAACTGTCGTGCTCCACTATGTTATCATAGAGGAAAGATATGCAATTTTGCGGAAATCCCGGAAAAAAATAATGACGATTTTTTACTGAAAGAGGTTCCCCATGGTACGGTCCGTCAGGAATATCTTTTTTCAGATGTTTATGGAGTATATACGAACTGCTGGATATATACTCCTCCCTCTTATGAAAAAGAGAAAGAAAGGCAGTATCCGGTACTGTACCTTTTAAGCGGTACGCAGGGAAATGAAACTACTTGGATTTGGAATATGAAGGCAGATCTTCTTCTGGACAATCTGGTTCATGAAAACAAATGCCAGGAAATGATAATGGTATGTACTGCAGCCGGAAAATATGAGGACTGCGAGGAAGATGCAAGTACGGAAGCATTCATCTGTAAGGATGTCATACCTTTTGTGGAGGCTCATTTTCGTGTGATACCGGATGGCAGAAACCGTGCAGTCGCCGGTTTGGAGGAGGGGTCTTTACTGGCACAGGATATCTATTTGCATAATCAGCGGTGTTTCAGCGGTATTGGAGTTTTTGGAGGTACCTTGCAGAAGAAAGTTTATGAGAACGGACATAAGGCGGTACTCTGCTTTTGTACAGAAGAAAAAAATGTGCAGATGTGGCGCGGTGCTGTAAGTGATATGATACAGGCACTCTTCAGAAAAGAGGAAAAAGGTGAATGAAAAATTATTTTAACGGTTATAATGCCGGCCCAATGGACTTTGGCCAACCGGAGCAGCATAAAAAAGATGGAAATTCATCCTCCGCCGTCACATTGCTGGAAGAAGGAGGTGTTCGTTTCCGTATCTATGAACAGGGAGTCAATTCCGTCAAGGTTCAGTTTGATGATGAAGAAAATGAAGTAAGATATCCCTTGGTAAAAGACAGGGATGGTTACTGGAGTCTGGAACTATATGATATTCCTGCGGGAATACATATTATCCGGTGGTATTTTGATGGAGAAGAAAAACTGTGTACGACTGCTCCTGTTATTTTTTATGGAAACGGTGCCCGGAATTATATTGATGTGCCGGATGAAAAAGCAGACTGTTATATTCTTAAGGATGTCCCTCATGGCTCTGTAAGGAGAGAATATTATTACTCATCTGTTACGGAACAATTCAGGATTTGTTGGGTATATACACCGCCTTTCTACGATGAAAGCCGGAAATCCTATCCGGTATTATATGCACTTAACGGTGGGGAAGAGAATGAAACAGCATGGCTTTGGCCTGGCAAAATCAATCTTATACTGGATAATCTGACAGCAGAGAATAAAATAGAAGATATGCTGGTAGTTATGACGGCAGGGTATGTTTTTGCAAGGGATAAAATAAGAAATAATGCCATTCTGGAAAATTTCTCGGCACTTATGGAACAGGATGTCATTCCTTTTATTGAGGATAAATACAGGGTGATTCCGTGTAAAGAATACCGGGCGATTGCTGGAAATTCATTGGGAGCGTCACAGGCACAATGGACGGCGTTTAATCACCCGGAATTATTTGATTATATCGGCGTATTCAACGGACGGATATTAGAGGAGCTGCCTGGTCAGAGGGGGCATTATAGTCCGGCAGACTTTTTTATTGAAGAAAATGCCGACATATTCAATGCACAGCATAAGCTTTTATTTTATGCAAGAGGTACGGAAGAATATGCGCAGCAGCAGGAAAAAGAAATGGAAGAACTGAAAAAACGACATATAGAAGCGATTTTTTATTCTTGCGAAGGCAATCATTCCTGGATGGTCAGCCGCCAGGCAATGCTCTATTTTCTGCCTCTTTTATTCAGAGAGGAATCAGAAAAACAGCAGAGGTAAGTATGAGTAAATTTTTACGGAGATTGGAAGAAAATTATAATTCAGCTGCTATGCCGTCTGAAAGGAAAGTATTTCAGCATAAGGCCTATTACAAGCATTTTGAGGGATATACAGAAAAAAAGGTTACGGATGAAAAAGGAAGAAGCAGGACCATAAGAGTCTATGAAGGCAAATATTATCAACAAAAGCTGACTCCGGTACAATACGCAGTGCTGCGTATTGTTTATTTCTTATGTATGGCAGCAGGAGTATTCCTTTTCTGGAAGGGGACGATATTTACAAGGGATAGTAATTATGTACCTTTTATTATTCTTGCAGAATCGGTGACAGGTTTAATGATTTTATGGTCATTTTTTGTCCTGTTGATTTATCTGATGACACCAAAAAAAATGACAGTGGGGGATTATAATGCAAGCAGTATCTCCTTTTGCAAAGCCCACCGCAATGTGATTATTGGTCTGCTTGTAATCATTGGTTTTACGGCAGGCTATGATTTGCTGCATATATCCCGTTCCAGTACTGATGATTTAATATGCATCTTACTTTTTCTGTTTTGCGGTATAATGTTTTTCGCAGTAAAGTGGCTGGAAGAACATATCGAATATATTATTGTATCGGAAGCTTCGTAGGTCGAAATGTCAATGATCGGAACCTAGTAAATAACCAACTTTTTATGTGCACCCTATCGAAAGTGTATTGCTTTTCCATATCAAATATTATATGATAAATTTATGTAATTGTCGTTTGCGTGAAGTTTTTTACGGATAAGAGGAGGCACAGTTATGAAAAAGTGTGGAATTGCAAAGCTATGTTTGACGCTCTGCCTTATATTAGGGCTTACCATAGTACCCGGAAACCGTCTTGAAGTACAGGCGGATGAGATCATTGCCACTGTTTACGGAACCATTTTGTCGGGAACGACATCGGAGCTTCTCAGGCTTTCCACGAAGCAGGGAAATATGGAGATCAAGCTGGACAGCGGAACAGATACCAGTGCATGCAAGATACTGCTTCCCGGCAAGGAAGTCAGTGTTTCGGTGTCCCGCGGTTCCGACGCGTATCTCCATGCGGTTAAGATAACCACGGACAGGCCGACTTCTACGGCTACCCTTGATTCTTCCACAACGGTTACCGTATCAGGAACGATTGGGGATAAGACGACGGAAGAGCTTATCTATCTCAAGACGAATCAGGGAGAAATGCAGATTAAGCTGGATCCCACCACAAACTTAAGCGGGACTCCTTTTCTTGTGTTGGGCAAGACCTATGAGATTACCTGTGCGAGAGGATCGGACGCCTATATGCATGCGGTGACAATTTCCGATAAGGCGGCGGCAACAGGTCAGTTGGGCAACAATTCTGCTTATATGTCGGTAACAGGAACGGTTGCGGACAGCACAAAGGAAACACTTCTGTATTTGTCCACCAATGAAGGGGAGATGCAGTTTGTCATTGATAACAGCGCGGATACAAGCTCCGGTATGGTTCTTACACCGGGGAGAAAAATAACAGTTTATTTTTATCGGGGTACAGATGCTTACCTTCATGCTGCGGGGCTCGTGGGAGAAAAGGACAGCCCTTCTTCGGTAACGCTTGATTCAGCGGTGATTACCGTAACCGGAACCGTAGACGGCAGATCCGACCAGAATATGCTTTATCTGAATACGCCTCAGGGAGTGATGGAGCTGAAGCTTGATACGGTAAAGAATCTTAATAATTGTAAGGTTTTAATCAGAGGAAAAAATATTACTGTGAACTGTTCACGTGGTTCCGATGCCTATTTGCATGTGACGGATATTACAGGGGCTTAATACGTAGGTTTCCTATTTATAAAAGAGTTAACTCCGGCAGGTTTCTGCCGGAGTTTTTTTGTCATGAGGCCGGTAACGGACACTTTTGTGCAATAACTGACAGGATTAATATATCATCTGCCTTTAAAATAGATTCATCTTCCTCATTAACAGGATTAAAAAAGAAAGGATGGATCTATATGGAAAAGCAGCAGGTAAGCTATTGGGAACTGGAAGGGACTTATCAGGAAATCGGAAAACAGATGGCGAAGCAGCCGGAGAAGAATCATATATATATTCCGGCTCCGGAGAAGTTCGGCGGAAAAGAAATGGAGGAAGCCTTCCAATTATATGACAGGTACTGTCCGGGGATTCGGGAAGAACTGGAAGGCTATGCGCAGGAGGCCGGAATAGCAGTACGGGATATTGCTTATACCTGGATGACATATCTGGTGCCGGGCTGTTCCGGTCTGATCCTCACGGGAAAGAAAACCGATGATGGTCATACAAAAATTGCAAGAAATTATGAATTCACCTTGGAGGATGAGGATCTGAAGCTGTACCGTACCGCGCCTGCGGGAAAATATGCCCACATTTCCGGCTCTATCGTGGGCTTCGGCAGGACAGAGGGAATCAATGAAAAGGGACTGGCAGTTTCCATGACCTCCTGTGGTTTCCCTGTGAGCAATTTGCCGGGAATGCGTGCCCCTGTGCTGAAAGGACTGCAGTTCTGGGCGGTTATCAGAAGCCTGCTGGAGAATTGCGGGGATGCGAAAGAGGCGCTGGAGAAGGTGATGGAGATGCCAATCGCTTATAATATTAATCTGTTTCTGGCGGATTGCAGCGGGACAGGAATTTTGTTTGAGACAATGAATAGGGAGAAGGCTTATACCAGCATCGGACCGGAGGATGAGAAGCAGTATTTATGCGGAACGAATCATATTGTGATTGAAAAGCTGGTCTCCCGTGAGCCTGCGGCAATGGAAAATTCAATAGTCAGGAGGGACAGGCTTACAGCTTTTGCCGAAGCGGAGAACCGTATCAGGGAAAGCGGGCTTCGGGAGCTGCTGCTGAAAAAATATCCGGAGGGAATGACTGCAAATTATTATGCGGAGGGCTTCGGCACAATAAAATCAGTGATTCTTGATACGGCGGAAAAACGTTACAGCATCTGTTGGCTGGGACAGGAAAAGAATGGCTGGACGGATTATTTTGTCCCGGAAAAAAGAGGGGATTATGCGGAAGAGAAGGATGTGGAAATCGAGAAAGCGGATCCTCAGTTTTTTGCGATAAGGCCGCTCATGTAAAAATCTTACGAAAAAAAAGTCTTGTGTATTCAAGGCTTTTTTTATTTGCTATAATATGGGAGAGACTTATGAATAGTGGGAGGATATGACTTGCGTAAATATTATGGAGCCTTGCTGGCAATATTACTGTTATGCTTTTTAGGATTCACCGGATGTCTGGGAAGCGGAGCATCGGAAGTTATGAGTAATGGGCAGAGCGTTGTAGAAGAAGAGACCGTAATCGATCATACATTCACGCATCATAGATTTGTGGATAATCTTTTTATGACACTTCCTCCTGACTGGACATACAGTACCTATGAAAAGGTAAATGCGGGCGATGAAATGGAAAGCAATGAATGGGGCTTTAAGGTTTATATAGAAGGGAAAACAGCAGGAGAAATCATTATAGCAGGGGGATATGACAGTGAGGAGCCCACAGGGGAAGAGGGAACGGATTTTATAACAAATACCGGTCTTCTGGGAAAACGTTATACGCAGGAAGTAGAAGATGAAAATAAGGATGTTTTAATTAAGGAATATATAGCGCTGACGGTGCCGGGGTTTGATTATGCTTACTATGCTGTGGTATGTACGATTTCCAAAGAGTTGTATGAGGAGAATAAGGAAATTCTGGATAGCTTTTTTTTGAATGTCGGAGTAGCTGCCGTTCCCATAGATACACAATCATAGAGGCGGAGGGGAAAGAAGGAATGGCATGAAAGAGGAATCAAATATTAATTTTTGGCAGAAGGTGGCTTTTCTTTACGGGCCTTTCATGAAAAACAGCCATAAGCTTTATGAAAATATCTGCAGGCGGATAAAGCCGGATCTGAACAGGAATATGGATGTGCTGGAGCTGGCATGCGGTTCCGGTCAGCTTTCTTTTGCGCTGGCCCAATGTGTGAGACATTGGGAAGCTACGGATTTCTCAGAAAAGATGATTGAAGAGGCAAAAAAGAAGGAGCATTCTTCCAGGCTGTTTTTTTCGGTACAGGATGCTACGGCCCTGCCTTATGCACCTGCAAGCTTCGATGTGGTGGTAATAGCCAATGCTCTTCATATCATGCCTTATCCGGAAAAGGCGCTGGCGGAAATATCCCGGGTACTGAAGCCGGGCGGAATTTTGTATGCTCCCACCTTTGTACAGATAGAAGGGAAGATGCCCAAATTCAGGATGCGTATGATGGAGGGTATCGGTTTTCATACGTATCATAAATGGAATGCGGGAGAGCTGATTGCCTTTGTATCCGAACATGGCTTTACTCCCATGAAGCACGGGATTTTATATGAAGGGCTGCTGCCGCTGTGTTTTCTGAAAGCAAGAAAAGAGCGGCAGTGAGTGGATTATGAATACTTGCGGCAGCCGCAGGAGGGGTTATATGGACTATAGCAGAAAAATATCGGAGCGTTTGTGGAATCTGCCTGAAAAAGGGGAGTTGGAAAGTCATCGTGAGGAAACGTTTATCGATGACATTATCCAGAAAAGCCATATTGAAAAAACACTGCTCGACAATCTGGACGGAATAAAAACGGTGTTTGACGGGGGAGCGGGCTGCGGGAGGTTTTCTATTCTTCTTGCAAAACAGGGATGTAAAGTTACGCACTTTGACATTTCGCAGCCGATGATAGATAAAGCGAAGGAATTGGCCCGGCAGGCAGGCGTCCTGGAACAAATAACCTTTGTCAAAGGAGCATTGGAGGATCTAAGCGCATTTGACAGTAAATCCTTTGATTTGGTCATATCCTTTGATGCTCCGATCTCGTACACTTATCCTCATCAGGAACAGGTGATTCAGGAGCTTGTCCGTCTTGCCGGAAAGCGTATCATCATAAGTGTATCAAGCCGTATGGGATATCTTCCTTATCTGGCAAATCCGCTTCAGAAAAATCAGTTTATTCTGGATGAAAACTGTGGCGATTCCTGGGTAAGGTGGTGTGTGGCCAATAAGGATAACGCTGTGAAGTCCTTTTCTTTTGATGAAAAAGCGGCAGAAAAGCTGTTGGCGGAGGGACTTATGGGAGGCGAAAAGGAAATAGCGGAATATGAACAGGGAGGAGCTCCCTGGTGTATCACATATACATTTATGCCGGATGAATTAAGAGATATACTGAGCAGGTCGGGCGTGAAAAATATTGAATTGGCAGGACCGGGCGCATATGCGAGGACAATACCGAACGAATTGCTTGTAAAAATAATGAAGGATCCGAAGCAGCGTTCTGATTTCCTGGATTTCTGTTATAGATATGATGCAAATGAGTTTGTCTGCGGTATGGGAAAAGACAATCTGTTGGCCAAAGGGGAGCTGTAAAAAGGATTAAGAGCCGGTTATCCGGCTCTTAACAGTGAGTGTAGGGAAAAATATTGATCTATCATAGATTTTATCGCCAGACGGGATCATGGAGAGTGATTTTCATAAGGCATACGGGATCACCCATCTTTATACTTTTCAATAACTCTACGTCCGCTTTACAGGCAAACGCTTTTTCAAAAAGTACTTTGCTGTAACCGGCAGTACATTGACACCATGTATAGCTTTCTAACTTTTCCACCTCCGCGAGCATGGGACAGGGGCAAAAATCAAACTGCAGAAAAAGTTCACCGTCTTTGCAGAAAAGTCCGGCGGACTTTGCCTTCTCTGAAGCTGTGAATTCCTCTATACTGGAGGAATCTGCCATAAGTTCCCTTACAAGAGCAAGTTTTTCGTCCATGCCGTAACCGCACTGGCAGTTCATCCGTATTTTCTTTACAATATCGTAATCAAACTTACTTTCCAGGCGCTGCATGGCAGACCTTACCCAATCAGGATTCGTTTCTGTTTGTGCTGCACCTTCTCTGCCATAAACCACTTCTTCGGCAATACTTTCATTGCTTTCGGTTTTGACAGATTCATAAATCATGTTTTCTTGTATTTTTCTTATATCGAACATAGCGTCCTCCTTTTTTCCGGGTATAAAGAATGGGATATACTTTCAGATTATAGAGGAAAGTCATGTTTCTGACTTCTGAATTCTTGCTTTTATGAAACAGGAATACATAAATCCATAATAACGTGATGGTTGTTCCGGTCAATGTGATGATAAATATTCAGTCCGTATCTCTGAGTCATTTGGTAACCGCTTTGAGGAAGCCAAATGCTGAAAATCCCCTGCAGTATTTCAAAAATGTCCTTAATCACCCCGTCGAAACGATATACAATAAATTTGCCGCCTCTGATCCACATGACATTATCCCCTCCGCAATTCTGTTCTGCTGTCATGCATATGTCGCAGATGCATTGTGTCGGATTGGTAATAGACGGGTCGTTAAAAAAACGTTCTAAAAGAATTGTCTGTTCGTTTGTGAACTCTTTGTACTTATCTAAAAACTGATACCAGTTCTTTTCGAGGTCAACATAGTTTCCGATAAACCGCTCATAAATCACAAAAAAGTCATTAAACTCACGGATTTGGATTTGAGCCTCATATTCCTCCGCAGTCTTGAAATGTACAATGTGTTCCGGAGCAAAGGGAACAGGCATGCTGTGAGACGGCAGCGTCTGCTTAAATATAGTCGGAGAAGTATCATGGCGCTTTCTGAATACGGAACTGTAATTGGAAGAACTATATCCGTAATCCAGACCAATATCTGTAATTGTTTTCGCCGGATTCAGCTTCATATCGACTGCACTTTGGTCAACCTTACAGCGTTTAATGAATGCATAAATGGATTCTCCGGTTTCTTCCTTAAATATCCTGCTGAAGTGGTATTTTGATATGCAGAAGTGTGCAGACAGGATATCAAGCGATAAATCCTCATCTAAATGCTGTATAATATAGTCAATGCTTTGATTGACGAGTTCTTTTCTTTCCATATATCGGTTCACCTGTTTATAACATACTCTTTTTAGTACCAGATTTGCAATGTATTTTCCTGTTTTTGAACTTAAAAAAGAGACGGTTTCATACTATGATGAAGATATGGTATCGGTACGCCGATCCGGGAACTGATTTCTTTTCCGCCATTCACTGGGGCTTAAGGAAAAGCTCTTTTTAAATGCCTTGTAAAATATGGAATTGTCCGAGAAGCCGCATTCCGAAGCTATTTTCTGAATGGGAAGATCGGTGCGTTCCAGAAGCTTTTTGGCATTCTGCAGACGTATGCAGGTGAGATAGGCGTGAGGAGTCATCCCCAGCTCCTGCTTCATTTTTTTGTCAATGTATTCAGAGGAATAGTGGAAGGCTTCTGCCAGAGATTCTCCGGTTATGTGGGAGGCATAGTTTTCATTCAGGTAGCGCATCAGGCCGGCGGTGAGCGGCGTATAGGATTGTTCCTGGGTATACAGCAGGCCAAGCAGTCTGAAGAATTCGCTCTGCAGTTCCAGGTGGCTGCACGGAGTCCGGTTCAGAAGGCGTTCCAGCTGCTGAAGGAGCGGCAGGAAAAGGCCGGGCTGAAAGGTTCCCCGGACAGGCAGCATGAGCCGGTTGGTACGATCCTCGGTATAGGCGGCTTCGAAATGAATGTAGTAGTATTCCGCCTTCGGGCTTGGGCGGGACGCGTCCTGACGGATATTTTTTCTCTGGATATACCATTCTCCCGGATGAAGGGTGGTAAGAATCCCGTTTTCGGTAAACTGAAGAGTATTTTTCAGCATGAAAATGAGGACAAAGTATCCGCAGCAGCGGGAGCAGTGGTATTCATTGATGCCGAAGCGCTTCAGACTGCAGTCTGTGAGATATGGCATGGGGGCAGGGGAGAGGAAAATAGTTTCCATGGCAAACCGCCTTTCTTTTTAGGGAAGGATTGAAAACAGAGAGGCATATCTGTATTTACAGAATAAAACATTTGTACCAAAAAAGAAATATAAAATTATAAAATAAGGAGATAAGAGTATGCAAGCAAGAAAATTCGTTCCGCTCACAACAAAGGAGCTTCGGCCGCAGGGGTGGCTGAAACGGCAGCTGGAAATTCAGGCGGAAGGGCTTTCAGGGCACCTGGATTTGATTTGGCCGGATATTCGTGACAGCAAGTGGATAGGCGGGGACAAGGAAGGCTGGGAGAGGGTGCCGTACTGGCTGGATGGATTCATTCCGCTGGCCTATTTGCTGGAAGATGAGGATCTCATAAAGAGAGCGGGAAAATATATTGATGCAATCCTGGACCGTCAGGAGGAGGACGGATGGATCTGTCCCTGCGGGAAGGATGAGAGAAATACATATGATGTGTGGGCTGTTTTTCTGATCTGCAAGGTTCTGGTGCTTTATCATGATTGTACGGGGGATGAACGAATTGAGCCGGCGGTTTACCACGCTATGAAAAACCTGCTCGATCACATTACCCACAATACGCTTTTCAACTGGGGAGCGGCCAGGTGGTATGAATGTTTGATTCCTTTATCATGGCTGTATGAAAGAAGGCCGGAGGAGTGGATGCTTCAGCTTATGTATGTGCTGGACGCGGAAGGGCTGGATTATGAAAAGCTTTATGAGCATTTTGATTTTGAACATCCGGCGGCGGATAAATACTGGACGCAGCTGAATCATGTGGTAAATACGGCTATGGCGCTGAAATCCAGGGCGCTGATGTCTCTTGTTACGGGAGAGGACGGGGATGCTTTTGCCAGGAAGATGTATCAAAAGATAATGAAGTATAACAGCATGGCAACCGGTCATTTCACAGGGGACGAATGTCTGTCCGGCGATTCGCCTGTGCAGGGAAGTGAATGCTGCAGCGTGGCGGAGGCCATGTATTCCTGCGAGGTTCTTTTGTCGGCGGCAGGGGATTCCTTCTGGGGAGATCTTCTGGAAAAAGAGGCCTTTAATTGTCTTCCGGCAACTACGACTCCGGATATGTGGGCGCACCAGTATGTGCAGATGACCAATCAGATCAGCTGCAGCAGAATTCCGGAGGAAGGAGTCCCTTTTAATTCCAATAGAGGAGAAGCCCATATGTTTGGGCTGGAACCCAATTTTGGCTGCTGTACGGCGAATTTCAACCAGGCCTGGCCCAAATTTGCCTTATCTGCCCTGATGCAGAGCAGGGAGGGGCTGGCGGTGATGTCCATGGTTCCTGTGGAGGCAAAGGTGATGCGTGATGGCGCTGAAGTGGAGTTTCAGATAGTATCGGAGTATCCGTTCCGGGATGAGGCGGTGATTGAGGTAACCGCAGAGCGTCCGGTGACCATGGAGCTGCTGATCCGAATTCCCGGGTTTGCAAAAGAGGCTCTGGTTGATGAGGAGAAGGCGGAGCCGGGAAGCTTTTACCGGATTTACAGAACCTGGGAAGGCAGTACCCGGATTCCTGTTCGTTTTGTATTTGAGACATCGCTGGTGGATCGTCCTTTCGGTGCCAAAGCCGCAGTGCGCGGACCGCTTGTGTTTTCACTCCCTGTTGAGGCACAGTGCCGTATCCTGGAATATACCCGGGATGGAGTGGAACGAAAAGCGCCCTATTGTGATTATGAGCTCACGCCTGTATCAGACTGGAATTATGGATTCTGTTCGGAGAGTTTTGAAATCAGTCACGGTAAGATAGGGGATTATCCTTTTTCCGTGGAAGAACCGCCTGTCTGCCTGAAGACAAAAATGGTGAAGGTACCGTGGGAAGAAAAATATGGTGTCTGTGCTGTGGAGCCTTCAGAAAGAAAAGCGAAGGGTGAACCGGAAGAGAAGGTTCTTCAGCCTTATGGGTGCACCAATCTGCGGATGACGGAAATGCCTTATATAACAGACTGAACTGTGATGCGGAATTAGAAATCAGAAATCCTAAAATCTTCTTTTATTTTACCGGGGATATGATAGAATGAAAAAGAGCAAAAAACACTTTTTCAGAGGTAAAAGGAGGAGTGAGCGGATGAAGAAGGTTTATGGAATGACAGGAATAGTGGCTGCAGCGGTTCTAGCTGTGTCCTGTTTGCTTCCCTCCGTGCCTGTGTCGGCAGAGGAGACAGGGACGCAGGCTTTGGCGGAAGCGGACGGTTCAGGAATGGTTCAGCAGGGAATGGTTCTTGGGGCGGCTGCGGCGGGCGGTATGACTGTGGACGGTAAAGACCTGAAGGTCTATGTAGCCGTGCAGGCGCTTCCGGGGGCAGCTGGATTGGATCATATCAATGTACAGTTCAGAAACCTGGAAAATGACAGAATTGTCACTAAAATTCTGAGAGATAAGGATTATTCCAATGGCGTTTATGCCGGCTGGATAACGATGAGTATTTATGAACCTGCCGGCAATTATGTATTGGATAAGGTAATTCTGCAGGATAATAATGGAGAATATCTGAAATACTGCCGCGCTGAGGACAGAGAGGAAAATGACAAATACCAGACGCTGCCTTTTACGGCCGGTTTTGCTGTGACAAATGGTGTGGCGGCTGTGGATGAGACAGCGCCGGTGCTTGGGGCGGTAACGGTATCCCCCGTGCAGGCCGCAAAGGAGTCACAGATTACGGTGACTGCTGCGGTGGCGGATGATTTTTCCGGTGTGGATACGGTAGCGGTGCGTTTTGAGAATGAAAACGGTAAGGCTGTCAGCATTAATCTGGATTATCAGGGGGATATGCTCTATTCCGGTACAATCAAAAAGAGCCAGACGAAGGAAGCGGGTACCTACCGGATAAAAAGGGTGTCAGTAGCCGACAATATGGGAAACAGTAAGGTGTATAACGGCGGTGACGGACCATTTGCCAGTGATGTTTTCTTTGTGATACAATAAAACAGGAATTTCTATGCAGCAGCCTTCGGGCTGCTGTAATGTTTACACGGGAAAAGACCGACAGGCGTGAGGGAAAAGGAATGGAAATGTTTGATATCAGGACTCCGGAAGGGGAGCCTACGGGAGAGGTAAAGGAAAGAAGCGCGGTTCACAGGGACGGCGACTGGCACGGGACAGCCCATATCTGGCTGGTGCGCCGGAAGAATGGGAAAATTGAGGTGCTTCTGCAGAAGCGCAGCCGACTGAAGGAAACATTCCCGGGATGTTACGATGCTTCCTGTGCCGGCCATTTATCCGCAGGGGACAGCTTTATCCAGGGAGCGCTGCGGGAACTGCAGGAAGAACTGGGGCTGGAAGCAAAGGAAGAAGACTTGTTTCTTGGGGGAATTTATCCCTGTCAGGTGGATGACTGGTTTGGAGGGATCCATATTTTGGACAGGGAAATCTCTGCGGTTTATTTATATGATAAGCCTGTTAAGGAAGAGGAACTGAAGCTTCAGGAGGAAGAGGTGGAGGGTGTCTGCTGGATAGAGTTTGAACGGCTGAAGGAGCTGGCGGCAGCAGGAACGCCTGAGTATTGTATTTTCCCATGGGAAACGGACGCTTTGGAAGATGCTTTCCGGAAGAGGTACCGGTACGGGGAGTAATCCGGGGGCATTCCTGTCCTCATTCGGGAAAAGGGTGTGCAGATATAGAAAAGAGACATAAGTGCAAAGGCAGAAAAGGAGTATTCAAAATGAAAAAAATGAGGATGGCGATTATAGGAGCGGGAGGTATTGCGGTCTGTATGGCAAAGACCATTGCGGAGATGGATAATGTGGAAGCATATGCCATTGGTTCCAGAAGCCAGGAAAAAGCGGACAGATTTGCAGAGGAATATGGGTTTCAGAAAGCCTATGGATCCTATGAGGAACTGGTGAAGGATGAAAATGTGGATCTGGTTTATATTGCCACGCCTCATTCCGAGCATTTTGCAAACGCAAAGCTGTGCATTCAGCATGGAAAGCCGGTGCTATGTGAAAAATCTTTTACGGCTAATGCGAAGCAGGCCAGAGGACTGATAGCGATGGCAGAGAAGGCCGGTGTTTTTATTACGGAGGCTATCTGGGTCAGATACATGCCCATGCTTCAGACGATCCGAAAGGAACTGGAGTCAGGAAGTATAGGGGAACCGAAGCTTCTCACGGCCAATCTGGGATATGTGGCAGCGGATTCGTACAGAATGCGCACTCCGGAGCTTGCAGGGGGAGCACTTCTGGATGTAGGTGTTTATCCGCTTAATTTTGCACTGATGATATTCGGGACAGATATTGCCAAGGTTACCTCCACATGTACTTATATGGATACCGGAGTGGATGAGCAGAACAGTGCAGCACTGGTTTATGAGGACGGAAAGATGGCTGTTATAAACAGTTCGGTGCTCGTATTCAGCGATCGGAAGGGTATTATTCACGGGACAAAAGGAAGTATGGTTATTGAGAATATTAATAACTTTGAAAGTCTGACGGTATATGACGGAGAGCATAAAGAGATAAAGCATATAGAGCGTCCGGCCCAGATAAGCGGGTATGAATATGAAGTGGAAGCCTGTATTCGAGCCCTTGAGACAGGAGCGCTGGAATGTCCGGAAATGCCTCATGCGGAAACAATCCGGGTGATGGATATCCTGGATGGGATGCGGGCGGAGTGGGGAATTCGATATCCCTTTGAATAACTGAAAACAGGGAGGTATAGTATGGCTGAAATGCGGCATGCAAAAGTGAGTGAATTAAAGGTAAAACATAAATCCGAACAGGAAGGGTATGAATACTATAAAAGGGATTTTGTGCCAAGAGGCCATGCAGATAAAAGTATGGTGAGTATCTATGAAATTCCTCCGTTAAAAGCGGCCTATCCATATCATTATCATATTAAAAATGAGGAAACTTTTTATATTATCAGCGGGGAAGGGATATTGAAAACTCCTGACGGTGAAAGGAAGGTAACAGCAGGCGATTTGTTGTTTTTTCCTGCAGACAGGAATGGGGCGCATAAATTAGTAAATACGTCTGCCGCAGAGACTTTGGTTTATATTGACTTTGATGTGGTTCATGATTTGGATGTGGCTGTCTATCCGGAATCCGATAAAATTGGTATATGGGGGAAGGACGTGAATAAGGTTTTCAGGCTCGGGGATGAGGTTGATTATTACGATGGGGAATAATTATAATAATAGATGATGCATTCTGTGATTGCTTTATACAAAGATAAAAATATAGGGAACTCACACGTAGTTCCCTTGCTTGAAAAACTATAACAGCACCTTACACGTAAGTGCTTTTCTTGTATTCTTATACTACCATGAAATTCTTTTTTTGTCTACTTTTTTGCGTTTGTTTTTTCAAGGAATTCAGATAGTTCACAGATATTTACAAAATTGTATTGCTTAAGCAGTTGATTGATTTGATTTATAGTTTCCTGCATAGTATCCAGCTTTTTTTGAGTAGTTGTATTGTGTTCTTTCAGCTTATCGATATACAAAAGTTTATCATTGTAAATATTCAGTATGGTTTGATAGTAATGATAAACGTCAAGGGATAAAGAAATTGCTTTGTCGACTTCTTTCATTTCTGCGGCTGTGAGTTCAGTAATATAGTCTCCAAGCCGGGCTTTGCTTACGCAGGTGATATTACCAAGCAGAACATTGCCATCAAGCAGAGTATTGCCGGCAGAATCCTTTTTATTTTCTATTGGTACAACAACAGGTAACTTTGAGGCAGTATGCGTAATTGGAGCGACGAGTACATTAGGAGAAGTTTTATTTGCAGAATTGTATTGAAGAATTACGCAGGGTCTTTCCTTGCATTCTTCACTGCCTATACCAACACCAAAATTACAGCGGTATACCTGACCTCGATATACCGTTCGATTTTTGGCGGAGGATGAAATGGCGTTTAAATATAATTTATCTTTTAACCATTCTAAATATTGTTGAGTTTTTATTAAATCAATATTCATTAATTATATAGTTTCCTCTTTTGTGCTATTTACAATTAGTATATTTCTTTATGGTTCCGTATTAATAACTTTAAAGTGACTGGATGAATATATTTGAAAATGCCGGCTGGATATACTTATGATTGGAGAGTTATATTGTGGGGTGAAAAAGACAGACATAGAAACATTTAAATTCTACCAAAGAAAAAGAGTATAAAGGGACGCAGCAGATTGGGATTGTAATAATATCAACTCTGCAAGTACAGTAAATTATATATGGAATTTATGATAGATGAATTACTAAAGAGAGAAAGGACAAGAGATTGTCAAAATGTAGCCCGAACATACGAAACTGCACCGACTTATAAGATCTGATTTTATTTTAGAACACCAATATTCAGCAGACAGATATTTTTTTGAAAGGAGTCTGCCGAACCAAATAAAAAGTTCGGCAAGCTCCTTTTTCATTTTTATTGCAAGGTCTGTTCCGTCATAATTTCCCACCGGATTCCGAATCGATCAACCAGGGAAACAAAGCAGGAACTGTAGGTAGTACTCCGGGGCTGCTCACGGATCAACGCCCCTTCCTTCATGACCTGATAGGCTTCCATGACCTGCTCTTTCGTATCCATAGTTACCACAAGGGATAGCGGCGGTGATTCCGGCTTATTTTCCGCTTCCGCAGGTTCCAGATCCGACATCATTACCCGTATGCCATAAAGAAGCATTTCGCCATGATAAATACGGCTGCCCCATCGGCTGTCAGCGACATAATCCTGTGGATTGGCATCCTGGTAGCGCAGAAGGCAGGTGATTTCTCCGCTGAAGGCCTTCTGATACAGTTTCATGGCATCTTCGCAGTCACCATGGAAATGAAAATTCGGTGTGATTACCATAGGCTTTCCTTCCGTTAACGGGCTGTTTTATTCATGAGCATGCGCGCCGGCATAATGAACATGAAGCAGTTCATGTTCTCTGCCTTCCAGCAGTCCGCCATTATTATATAGAGTATAAATAACAGGATTTTCTTCACTTCGTTTGATGGGAGCCGCTTTATCGGAACGGTACATGCCATCGATACGTTCTTTCTTATCCACCTTGTGGCAGAAGGGCTGGCCGGCTCCGGCAATACAGCCGTAAGGGCATGCCATAACCTCTACAAAGTCAAAATGTTCTTCTCCGCTCTTGATTTTTTCAATCAGATCGTCCGCGTTTCCGAGACCGCTTACCACACCGATGCGCAGAGTACGGCCGTTCAATTCCAGGAGGGCTTCTTTTACGCCTTCCATACCACGGATACCGGAGAATTTGATGTCACGAAGCGCCTGGGTGCTTTTCTCCTGTACAAGGCGGCGCAGGGCTGCCTCGGTAACACCGCCGGTCACGCCGAAAATAACGCCTGCGCCGGAGAAAATGGAGAAGGGCATGTCGGGAGCTTCGGGATCAATTTCATCAAACTGGATGCCGCTTTCACGGATCATGCGGATCAGTTCTTTTGTTGTGATTACGTAGTCAACATCAGGGATGCCGTCCCGTTTGAATTCTTCCCGGACAGCCTCCATTTTCTTAGCCACACAGGGCATGATGGCAACAGAAATCGTAGACTTTTCTTCTTCCGCGTCTTTTTCCTTATAATATTCTTTTAAAACCGCGCCGAACATTTCCATGGGTGATTTACAGGTGGAGATATAAGGTAAAATATCAGGATGGCGGGTCTCTGCAAAACGGATCCAGGCAGGGCAGCAGGAGGTGAACAGAGGGAAACGGTCATCATCGCTCTCCAGCTTTTCAGCCAGCTCTTTTGCCTCTTCCATAATGGTCAGGTCGGCACCGACACAGGTATCATATACCGCATCAAAACCGAGCATGCGGATGGCGGTGAAAATCCTGCCGATGCTGTCTTCGCCGGGCTGGAGGCCGAAGGCTTCACCCAGGGCAACGCGGACAGCGGGGGCTACCTGTACAACCACACGTTTGGAAGGGTCATAGAGGCTGCGCCATACCTTATCCATATCGGTTTTTACTTTGATGGCAGCAGTAGGACATACGGCGGCACACTGGCCGCAGTTTACGCAATCTGTTTCCGCCAGCTTCTTGCCGAAGGCGGGAGTAACCACCATAGAAGAGCCGCGTTCTGCGAAATCGATGGCTCCCACATGCTGTACTTCGTTGCAGACTCTTACGCAGTCGCCGCAGAGAATACATTTGCTGGGATCCCTCACGATAGATACGGAGGAATTATCCACAGGCTGGGGCTTTCTGGTATTGGGGAAACGAACGTCCGTCAGGCCCAGGCGGCTTGCCAGTTCCTGAAGGCGGCAGGTCTGGTTCTTTTCACAGATGGTACAGTCCCTGCAGTGGGAGGCCAGCAGCAGCTCCAGAATCATCTTGCGGTGATGCTGCAGGCGGGGGGTATTGGTACGGATGGACATTTTATCCTTGGGAGGGGTGGAACAGGAGGCAATTAAATTGCCCCGCTCGTCCTCAACCATACACATACGGCAGGCGCCGTAAATGGAAAGGTCGGAATAATAGCAAAGGGTGGGAACATGGATACCTACGCTGTTGATAACCTGCAGGATATTTTTTTCCTGGTCGAAATCCGCCCTTATGCCGTCAATAATCATATATTTTGCCATTTCAGATTCTCCTTTATGCTTCTCGTATGCAATCATAAACTATTTGAAATTAATAAATTGCATGGAACGGGCAGCCATCCTTGCAGGCGCCGCACTTGATACATTTGCTGACATCAATGGTATGAGGCTTCTTCAGTTCCCCTGAGATAGCGGAAACGGGGCAGAGCCTTGCACACTTGGTACAGCCCTTGCACAGCTCGGGATCAATCTGCAGGTTGATGAGCGCTTTGCATTGTCCTGCAGGACATTTCTTATCCACAACATGGGAAATATATTCATCCCGGAAATATTTCATGGTGCTGACAACCGGGAAAGCGGCTGTTTTACCGAGTCCGCACAGGGCGGTGTCGGAAATGGTCTGGGAGAGCTCTTCCAGCATATCCAGGTGCTCCATGGTTCCTCTGCCTTCTGTGATATCCGTGAGAAGCTCCAGCATGCGCTTTGTGCCTTCCCGGCAGGGAACGCATTTGCCGCAGGATTCGTTTTGGGTGAAGTTCATGAAGAAACGGGCCACTTCCACCATACAGCTCTTGTCATTCATGACAACAAGGCCGCCGGAACCGATCATGGCGCCGACTCTTTTGAGGGAATCAAAATCCAGGTGCATATCCAGGTGATCTTCGGTAGCGCTGATGCACAGACAGCCGCCGGAGGGACCGCCGATCTGAACGGCTTTGAAATTGCCGCCCTTTACACCGCCGCCGATATCGAAAATAACCTCCCGGAGGGTGGTTCCCATGGGAACCTCAATCAGTCCGGTATTATTGACATTTCCCGTAAGGGCGAAGGCTTTGGTACCGTGATTGTTTGCCGGGCCCATAGTCTTGTACCATTCCGCGCCCTTGAGGATAATGGGAGCTACGTTACAGAAGGTTTCCACGTTATTCAAAACGGTGGGCTTTTCAAAAAGTCCCTTTTCCACGGTTCTGGGGGGCTTTACTCTGGGCATGCCGCGGTTTCCTTCAATAGAAGAGGTAAGGGCGCTGCCCTCGCCGCATACGAAAGCGCCGGCTCCCTGGCTGATTTTTACGGTGAAACCAAAACCGGATCCCAGAATGTTGTCGCCGAGAAGGCCGATTTCCATGGCCTGGTCAATGGCAGTCTGAAGTCTTGATACGGCCAGCGGGTATTCCGCACGCACATAGATATAGCCATAATGTGCGCCTGTGGCGATACCGGCTATGATCATGCCTTCCAGCACACGGTGAGGCTCGCCTTCCATCATGGAACGATCCATGAATGCGCCCGGATCCCCTTCGTCACCGTTGCAGACAACATATTTGGTTTCTTCTGTCTGACGGAGAACCTGTGCCCATTTCCGGCCGGTGGGGAATCCTCCGCCCCCTCTTCCGCGCAGACAGGATTCTGTGATTTCGTCCACAATCTGCTGGGGAGTCATGTCAAACAGGGCTTTGGCCACGGCGCTGTAGCCGCCTACTCCGATATATTCCCTTACGGATTCCGCATTGATATGTCCGCAGTATTCCAGGGCAACACGGGTCTGTTTTTTATAAAAAGGAATGTCTTCCTGTTTGGGATAGGATTTGAGGGAATGATCCTGATAAACAAGATGATCCACGATTTCATCCTTCAGGATGCTTTTTTCGATGATTTCTTCACAGTCTTCCACTTTTACCTTTATGTACAGAAGGCCTTCCGGATCGATACGAAGCAGCGGGCCCATTTCACAGAAGCCGTGGCAGCCGCTTTTCTTTAATCCGATGGGGGCTTTTCCTTCAGCGCAGCAGCCGTCGGTACCGGCAGATGCGGAATGAAGGGAAGGATCATGGGGTTCTTCTTCCAGGACAACCTCACAGCAGATCCCTTTTTCTTCCATAAGCTCTTTCAGGCGGTCATATATCAGAAGGGAGCCGCCTGCGACACAGCCGGTGCCTGCACATACCAGAATTCTTTTTTTCTGGGCGTTCAGACGGCTGCTGTAGTATTCCTGCAAGTGGTTTAATTCTTCGCGGCTGTTAATTTTCATTGGCTGCTTCCTCCATCAGTTCTTTTATGAGTTCCCGTGCTTTTTCCGGTGTCATGGCAGCATGAACCTTGTCATTGACGGTGCATACCGGCGCCAGGCCGCAGGCTCCCAGACAGGAGACGGTTTCCAGGGTAAAAAGCATGTCATCCGAATTATGCTTGGTTTCGGACAGGCCCAGGATATTCCGGAATTCTTCCAAAATGGGGATTGATTTACGGACATGGCAGGCGGTGCCGTCACATACCTTGATGACATATCTGCCCTTGGGTTCCAGTGAAAAATTTTCATAAAAGGTGGCTACACCATAAATTTTGGCTTCGCTCAGCTTCAGCTTCCCTGCAATATAGGTCAGCGCGTCTTCGGGAAGATAACGATATTTCTTCTGAATGTCCTGCATGACTGCGATAACGGAAGAGCTGTCGTAATCATGGCTTGAAAGAATCTCATCGAGGCTGGTGATTTCTTCTTGCGTTAACATGTGAACTCCTTTCGTTCGTGAGGACAAGGCTGTGGGAAATAAAAGGCGGCCGGCATTTCAGGTCTGACCCAAATGACGGCGGGAAAAGAATCCCGGCAGCTGTCCGCAGGATAACCCTGCTTAACATTAATTTTTTCCAGCTGTCAATACATGAGCTGCCTGATATTTGAGAAAAAGGCAGATGACTAGCAATGATTTTAATATTTTACCATAAAACCATGGCACGTACCATAAAATTTCTGTGAAATTTGATAAAAAAACTCAATTTATCAACAACAAATATGAAAATATACAAAAGACACAGAACGATTCAACAAAAATATGCAATGTGCATAATAAAAGGGGATGACAGCCGCCAAAGAAGACGCGGGAAGGCAGATTTGCCGGATATCCGGGCAGGAGTTGGAAGCGGGCGTTGCTTATCCGGCTTTTTTTCTATACAATGATAGTGAGAAAAATGAAATTTGAGAGCGGGGCATGTAATATGGGGAGAAAACAAAAAAGGATAAAAGTGTGCAGTATACTGATGGCATTGTGTCTGGCAGGAATGACGGCGGCCTGCGGTCTGGCGGGCGGTGGGGAGCCGGGAGGGGAAAAGGAAACGGATAAAGGGCAGGAGGAAGCGGTAATCCATGTTCTGGTGACGACGCATGCATGGACGAAGGATATAGAGGATATTCCCAGCTTTCAGGAGCTGAGTGAGAAAACCGGGGTAAAGGTGGTTTGGGAACAGGTCCGTTCCGGCTGGGAGGAGAAGAAAAATGCCATTCTTTCCAGCGGGGATGTGCCGGATGTTTTTTTGGGCGGGGCCATTACGGATGCGGATATTTCGGCCTATCCGGAGCTGTTCCTTCCGCTGAACGATTACGTGGAGGAACAGGCTCCCAATGTGATGAGAATGTTTGAAGAAAAGCCGGATACAAGAATGCTGGCCGTCTTTACGGACGGGAATATTTATGGGCTTCCCTCGGTGAAGTTCCACAGGCCGGACAGCACCTCCATGATGATGATTAATCAGGACTGGCTGGATGCCCTGGGATTGGAAACGCCGCGGACACTGGAGGAATTCAGGGATGTGCTCAGGGCTTTCCGGGACGGGGATCCTAATGGAAATGGGAAAGCGGATGAAATTCCCTTTGATTTTTCCAATAACAGGGGATTGTTTACGGCGATGAACCTGATAGGGGCCTATGGGAAATGTGCGGAAGATTTTTCGGGAGAATGGTTTGGCATGGCGCAGGGAGAGATTCTGTTCCTGCCGGTTACAGAGGAATATTATCAGCTGACAGGCTACCTGCACAGTCTGTTTGAGGAAGGCCTGATCAATCCGGAGGTGTTCAACCAGGATTATTCCCAGTTCCAGCAGAAATCCAAAAATCCGGCCGCTATGACGGTGGGGGCCACGCTGGGCTGGTCCATAGAGGATCGGGTTGGCCCGGATTATGCGGACAGCTATCAGGTGCTTCTGCCGCTCCGGGCTTCCGAAGAAACGGAACCCTTTTGGCCCTCCCATCCGGCGCGGTGTAAATATGAGACAAACCGCGTGGTGGTAACGGCGAATAATCCCTATCCGGAAGAAACCATGCGCTGGATTAATGAAATGTATGGAGAAGAATTTTCCGTACAGGCTATCTATGGTTCCTTCGGCATCGGTGTTGAGAAAACGGAGGATGGCTATGAGGTACTGCCAGCACCGGGAGGTAAGACGGCGGATGAGTGGAAGTGGATTAACTCCCTGGGAGGCAACGCCGTATGTTTTGCATCAGACGAGCTTGACAGCCGTTTAAAGCCTCCGGCCTCCATTGCCCTGAGCCTGGAGCAGTACAGGCAGTATGAACCCTATTTCCAGCCGGAGGAGGATATCCTGCCGAGACTGAAATTTACCAAGGAAGAGGCGGACCGCCTCGCCATAATTAAAACAGGTATTTTGAAGCTTGTGGATGAAAAGTGGGTAAAATGGATTGCATACGGCGGGATTGAGGAAGAATGGGAGGAGTATCTGCAGGAGATCAGGAGCCTGGGCCTTGAGGAAATGATGGAAATTTATCAGAATGAGCTGGAACGGTACCGGCAGGAGGGAGCATAAATGAATGGGAAGGAAAGACGGAAAGGCAGTTATTTGAAATTCCTTTTTTCTTATGTCATTGTATTTTTGCTGCCTGTCATGGTTATGCTGGTTTATTTTTATCCGGCTGTCAGCAGAAATATGAATGAGAGGGCTGTCATAGCGGGAAATCATTCTCTTATGCTATTGAAAAATTCGGTGGATACCCAGTTCCGTATGATATCCAATTATCCTTCGGCAATCCTGAAGGATCCCGATATCTCGGCGAGGATGCTCCATGACGGAAGCCCCTATGACCATTATCTGCTCCAGATGGAGCTGAAGAAAATCGTGGGAACCAATCCGTTCCCGGAAAAAGTGCTTCTTTTCAACCGGAATGACGGGCTGTTCTTCGGGACGGACGCTATTTTTTCTTCCTGGGAAATGAATAATCCCGGCAGCACCTTTTACTATGATAATTGGGATAAGGAAGCGTTTATGACTTATTATCTCGGTTTGAAGCAGATGGATGTCAGGAAGGCGGAGCCTGTTTTTATTAATCAGACGCTGATGAATGACATGGTCACCGTCAGCCTGCCCGTGCCGGTGGGAAATCCCTGTGCCGAGCTGGTGCTGATTGTGCTGATAAGAGAGAAAAATCTGTTTTCCGATATGAGTTCCCTGCAGGCGGAAGGGGATGAAGGAAGTTTTTTTGCGGTTCTGGATGAAAAAAACAGGCCGATTGCCGTATCTGCCCATGACAGGGGGCTTAAGAATGAGGATATCACAGAACTGGTGGAAGCATATGGGAATGAAGAGGCGGATGAGAAGGGAAAGGAAGACGGGCCGTATCTGATTTCAGCTCTGGATTCCAATTATTATGATATGAAATATGTCATTATCCAGGATAAAAGCAAAATCCAGCAGGGGATGAACCAGGTCAGCCGCAATACCCTGTTTTTATTTGTAGCGCTTCTGGCCGGCGGCACTGTTTTGATATGGGGGCTTGCCCATATCAGCTATAAACCGTTTCTGCTTATGAAAAAGAAGGTATCAACCAGGGAAGAACAGCTGAAGAACTATTTTTTCACGCAATGTCTGGGAGGCGTTTTTACGGAAGAAGAACAGGTCATGGAAAATGCGGAGGATTGTTCGGTGTGGCTGTTTTCGCTGAATTGCTGTATCGTCTGCCAGGGGACGGACAGGGAAGCGCAGCGGCAGCAGGTCACCTCGCTTCTGGAAAAGGTGAACCAAAGGGGAAAGACGGAAGCGGATAATGGGGAAAAGGAAGCGGAAACATTCTTCTGCTACCGTCCGGAAGGGCTGAATAAGGAATATGAAACGCTGTTGGTGACCTTTAAAAACGGGAAAATCCAGGAACAGTGGATGACGGCGTTCCGGGAAATTTATCAGGCTGAGAAGCTTCCTCTTTATGTGGGGATTGGGCGAAGTGCAGCATTGGCGGATATCCATACTTCCTATATGCTCAGTGTGGCGGCGATAGAGTATGCAAGAACAAGAAAAAGGCCGGCCATGGTGAACTATGACAGTATGGAAGTGAAACGGGTGGAGAATCTGGATGAAGTCTTTGAATGCGGCCGGCATCTGGAAATCGCCATTCTGCGGAAAAGCAGGACGGAGCTTCTCAACTGCACGGGCCGGATGGTGAAATATCTGGAAGGGCTGAGAGAGGCGGAAGAAACCTATAAAGTAGTTTATCGTAATATGTACAACCTTCTTTCCAGGGAACTGAATGCCAGAGGAGAGAAAAAGGAATATATTTATACGATCGCAGACAAGAAAAAGATGGATTATGCCATGATGGAACAGGCATTTGCCTCGCTGGCCTCCCAGCTTTCCCTGCTTTGGGATAAGGAAGAGCCAAAAGAGGGAGAGGATATGGATATCCAGGATGTCTTCCGCTATATGGAGGAGAATTTCGGGGATTATAATCTTTCCCTTCAGTCGGCAGCGGAAAAATTTGGGATGACTTATTCCAATATGAGCCACTATTTTAAAAACTCTACGGGCATGAATTTTTCCACATGGCTGGAACGCCTTCGGGTGGAAAAGGCGAAGGAATTACTGGAGCATTCGGAGGAGCCGCTGGAGAAAACAGCGGCGGCGGTGGGGTATTCCACGGCCAATGGATTTGGAAGGGTTTTCAAAAAGCATTGCGGGATGACGCCGGGAGAATACAGAAAGAATATACGGAGCAGGGAGTAAAAAGGGTGGCAGGTAACGGAATACCTGCCATTTTTTATAAAAATGAAATCATTTACCCCATGTTCCTGCGTTATATAAAGAGAAGGCCGGACAGAAGCCGGAGGGGACGCCCTCAGGAGGAAAGACTTGACGCGTGAAGATGAAATATTCAAAAAACTGAAGCAGGGTGATGGAAATGCACCGGAGGAGCTGGTGAAGCTGTATTATCCAGAAATACTGAGGTATTGCCTGTGGCATGCCCCTGACCGGATGGCGGCGGAGGATGCGGCGCAGGAAACCTTTCTGAAGGCGATCCGTTTTTTGGACAGGTATGAGCATAAAGGGAAATTCAGGTCTTTTCTATATCAGATAGCAGCGAATACCTGCGTGGATGAATGGCGGAAAAAGAAGGCGGAGCCTTTACCCGAGGAAGTGGAATTTACAGAACCGGAATTTGTCCGGGCGGAAGCGGAGGTGGATTTCAGACTGTTGGTGGAAAGGCTTCCGGAGGAATGGAAGGAAATTGTACTGCTGCGTTTTGCCCAGGAACTGACTCTGCGGGAAATCGGTCTGGTGCTTCAGCTTCCCCTGCGGACGGTGCAGTCCAGACTTCGCAGGGCATTAAAGCAGATAAAAAAAGAGATTCAGGAAGGAGGAGGAAAGAATGGGATATAACTGGAAGAAACGGCTTGGCGAGGAATTGAAAACAGAAAAAAACGTCAGGGACTGCGGAGGTTTGGAAAGAACCCTGGAAGCCGTACGGCAGGCCGGTGGGAAAAGAAACATACGGGAAAGAACCGGTTTTGGGGAATTCCTTTTGCTGCAGCTTAAGTTTGCCGGATGGAAGATATGGCTTCTCCAGGCGGCGCTGTTTACGGCGGTGGGCGGCCTGCTTTCAAGGATATACGGGGATTCTTACGGAATAAGCCGGGATAAAATTCCGTTCCTGCTCTGCTGCAGTGCAGTTTTGATCGCCATGACAGTGCTCCCCTTCCTGCAAAGATCCCTGCGCTGCCGGATGTACGAGGTGGAGGCGGCCGCAAAGATGTCATCGGGTAAGCTGATGGCATCCTGGATTGTATTTGCAGGCATAGGGGATGGTATCGGGCTCAGTGTTTTGATTTTTCTGACGGTCCGTATAACGCCGTTGGGATACGGAAGCGCGGTATTGTATCTGGTGATGCCATTTTTGTCGGCGGCGGCGGTATTGTTTTATCTGCTGGGGCATTTGGAATGGAGACATGTTCTTCCCGGCAGTGTGAGCGCATGTGCCGTCCTGCTTCTTGTATTCGGGATTTTCAGTAAATATTATCCGGCCTTTTACCTTCAATCCTTTACGGCCGGCTGGGCCTTGGCGTGCCTCTGCCTTCTGGTATTTTTGGCACGGCAGTACAGCCGGCTGCGTATGGCTTATATGCCCTGCGGGATTTAGTATCGGGCTGTGTTTTACTGCCTTGCAGCAGTCGCTGAAATCAGACAGGCGGCTGCCTTCAGGGGCGAACAGACAGAAAAAGAGAAGCCGGAGGGCTTTTCGGGAATCGAGGTTATTATGGAATTGTGTTTGGAACAGGTGAGTAAGAGTTTTCAGGATAACAGGGCGGTGGACGATGTCTCCCTGCGGATAACTCCGGGCGTATGGGGGCTGCTTGGCGCCAACGGGGCCGGAAAAACAACGCTGATGCGGATGATAGCGGGGATATTAAAGCCGGATAAGGGGCGGATTACCTATGACGGAATACGGATAGACAGCCTGGGTGAGGCTTACCGGGATATATTCGGGTATCTGCCCCAGGAATTCGGCTTCTACCCGGAATTTACAGTCAGGGATTATCTGGAATATATGGCGGCCTTAAAGGGGCTGAAGCCGGGATGGTCCCGCAGAAAAATAGGGGAGCTTCTGGAAACGCTCACCCTGGAGGAAGTGAAGAATAAAAAGATTGTCAGGCTCTCCGGAGGGATGAAAAGGCGGGTGGGCATCGCCCAGGCGCTGCTGAATGAGCCGGAAATCCTGATTCTGGACGAGCCTACCAGCGGGCTGGATCCGGGGGAAAGAGTGCGGTTCCGCAACCTGCTTTCCGAGTTCGCCCATGACAGGATTGTACTCATATCCACACATATTGTGCCGGATGTGGAGTACATCGCCATGAAAAATGCGGTTATGAAGGATGGAAAAATCATAGAAACCGGAACGACGCCGGAATTGGTAAAACGCATGGAGGGAAAGGTCTTTTCTGAAAAAATCCCTGCACGTGCGCTGGCAGATTATGAGAAAAAGCTGCGCATCGTTAATCTGAAAAATGAGCCGGACGGCGATATTACCATCCGTTATCTGGGAGACAGACCGGAAACGGAGGATTCTATTTCGGAGGAACCCAGGCTGGAGGATCTGTATCTCTGGCTTTTCCCCCAGAATACGGATGGACGGAAAACAGAAGAGAGAGGTACCAAAGGAGGGAAAAGACTATGAGATTATTCAGGCTGGAATTAAAAAGGGTTATAAAGACACGGACCACCTGGATGCTGCTTGCGGCGGCCCTTCTTATATCCGTACTGATGGCCTGGCTGCCGGTGACTTTTGAAACACGGAACGTCGTGGAGGATGGGGTGGAAAAGGAGCTCACAGGATTTGATGCAATTCGGGTAAAAAGACAGGCTCAGGCAGGAATGGCCGGAGAAATCACGGAAGCACAGCTGAAGGCCGCGGCGGAGACGGCTGTCCGGGTATTGAGGGAATTTGAAAAAGAATACATGTACCAGCTTCCCACGGAGGTATATGTGGAAAAAATCCTTCCTGTCGCCCCATTGCTTTCCAGAGTACCGGAGGTATATGCGGATGCGGAAACAGGTATGGCCCCGGGAATTGCTGCCCTGGACCCGGATTGGCTGGATCATTTTTATGAGAGCTGCCCGGTTCACCTGAAAAACCTGATGAAGCTGGAGCAAAGGGATTATCCGGAGGCGGGGGAAAAGGCGGAAAAGATGTATGCAAAGGTAAAAATGCCGTTTGTTTTTTATCCGGGCTACAGCACCAATGCCTATGATTATCAGATGCTGACTATTTTTCTTCTGGTGCTGCTCTGCGTAATTATCGCCGCTCCGATTTATTCCGCAGAATATCAGACGCATGCCGATGATATCCTGCGCTGTGCCAAATACGGGAAGGGAAAGCTGGCGGTGATCAAGCTGGCCGCGGCGGTGCTGATTACAGCTGTTTCCTTTGCCCTGTGCATGGCCCTGCATCTGATCCTTTCCAACAGCTTTTTTGGCTGGGATTTTTTAAAAAGCTCCATGCAGCTGGTCTTTTCTACCGTGAGCCTGAGCGCCATGACTATCGGGCAGCTTCAGCTGGCTGTAGCAGCAGCCGGGTTCGCAAGCCTGCTGGCTTCTGTCAGCTTTACCCTGTTTCTGTCTTCACGGTGCCAAAATACGGTGGCGGCGCTGGCATTGGCCCTGCTGTTTTTCCTGAGTCCCATTATTTTATTTATGGCATCCGGCGGGAATGGAATATCCTGGTTACGGTGCCTGCTGCCTTCCGGGGGTGTCTCAATATTGGGAGGTTTTGCTTCAGAAATGACGGATTTTAATTTCCTGCATATTGGAAGCCGCTGTGTATGGACGCCTTATGTGATTCTTGGGGCGGCCCTGGTGGAAATTCCTGTGTTTACAGTACTGACAATACGCTCTTATTGCAGACATTCCCAATGAATGGGATGCGAAGACGCGGCGGACAGGAGCAAATAGAAAAAGCCGGATCGGAAAATGAAACAGTTTTCCGATCCGGCTTTTTGGCATCCATGAGGAAGGCACAAACCTGTATATCAGTAGTCCAGCCGATTCCATATATGGAGTATACAAAGTCAAAATAATCCTTTGGGATATCAATGTCTGCTTCCATAGGCGAACATATTAGCTTTGCGGCATAACCATTTTCTGATAATAAGGATTTCGCATAATCCAGAAGCTTTTGGGAGATATCCAGCCCCCATAATTCCCCGGCATTTCGTTCTGCATGATATATTTCCAAATAAATGTAAGTAATCCTCCGTCACAAATTTCACCCCATATTCGGGTAATGCAGTGGTTCCAAACCACAGGTCTGCATTTTCATTCCAATAGTTTCTGTTATTATCCATGATTGTCTCGTTGCTCATCTGACCGGCTCCTTTTTCTGTGTCCTTTTACGGCACCACGTTGTTCGGGTGCGGGTATGATTAAAGTTAATCATAGCATGGCGGAATAGAAAAGTCATTGGTTTCATGAAGGGGCTGCGGGATGCGGAAAACGATGAAATATGGTGAAAGGGTACAATATTGAAAGCGGCTGATTTTGAAAACATGGAATAAGATGGTAAAAATGACGGTGATATTCAAAATCGGCACGCTTGAAATATGCGATATTTACAAATGCGGTGTGGGAGGGATAGACTGGTTTCAGGTTCAGAAGTGCTGCAGCAGAATGAACTGATACAGGATACGAAGCAAAAAACGAAGAATGAATTCAGGAGGAAATGGTATGAGAAGGAAAGTAATTGCACTTCTGCTGTCGGTATGTATGCTGGCGCTTCCGCTGGGGGGCTGCGGTTCGCGGGAAAGCGGAAATTCGGAAAATACATCTGCTGTAAACGGGAAGGAAACGCAGGCGGACGGAAATGCACAGGAGAGCGGGAATGGGGAGGCCGTGAAATTGACGGGGCTTTATGTGTCTCATTCCTTAACCAAGGATATGAATGAACTGCAGTGGCTGCAGGAATTGGAAGAGAAAGCAAATGTGGATATTGAATGGGAGCAGATTTATTCGGATTGGGAAACTACCAAGTCCACACGGTTTGCTTCCGGGGATATACCGGATATCCTGATTAATGCCACGGTGGATTCCGATTATACGAAGTATAATGGTTTGTTTATGGAATTGTCTTCGCTGATAGAGGAAAATGCGCCTAATGTTATGCAGATGTTTGAGGAGGAACCGGATACCAGGATTCTGGCAACGACAAAGGAAGGTAAAATATTTGCCACTCCTAAATTCCAGGGGAAATGGCCGGCCACGAATACAGTCATGTTCATTAATAAGGAATGGCTGGATAATCTGGGGCTGGAAATGCCGGAAACCTTTATGGAGCTTAAGGAGGTTCTGAAAGCTTTTAAGGAGCAGGATGCCAACGGAAACGGGAATCCGGATGATGAGGTCCCGCTGGACTTTAATGCATACGGAGGCAACAACGCATGGTTCAACAGCGCCTATTCCCTGACGAACCTGCTGGGAGCTACGGGAATACAGCTTACAAACTGGGGGCAGGAAGGCTATTTTGCGGAGGACGGAAAGGTAAAATGCTATGCGGTGGATGAAAGATACCGTGATTTCCTCCGATTTATGTCTGAATTGTATAAGGAAGGACTCATTAACCAGAAAGCGCTGACAAGTGATTATTCCACCTATCAGTCCCTGTCCCGGGGCGACGAGGACGGAAACGCTCTGGTAGGTGTGGCCTTCGGCTGGGAAGAAACCGATAAATTCGGGCCGAAGCTGTATACCCAGTATGTACCGCTTGCACCTCTTGCCTATGATGTGGATTGTGAGCCGGGAACCTATGATACCCGCTGGAGAAATGATTATTCCGGGCTGAATATGTCCGCGAACAGGATCTGTATGAGCGCCAAATGTAAAAATCCTGAAGCTGCCATGCGTTTCATCGATACCTTTTATGATGAGGCTGCCAGTGTACAGGTATTGTTCGGGGGAATTACGGATGGCTGTGTGGAGCAGACAGGCGATCATTCCTTTAAGGTACTTCCTCCTCTGGATGCGGATATGGATCCGGGTACCTGGAAATGGACGAATGCTTTCGCAGGAAACGGCCCCATGTATATCCGCAGAAGTACGGAGCTGGAAATGGCACAGGATATGACTTTTGCTGTGGAAGAAAGAAAAGACTATGATGCGGTCCTGAATAAAATGGGAGAATCCGACTATTATCCGCAGATGTTTATGAAGTATACGGATGAGGATCAGAATACCATGGCTCTTACCCAGGCAAATATCAATAACATTATTGATAATTACTGGTCTCTGTGGCTTACCGGGGAATCGGATATTGACAAGGATTGGGATACCTATGTGCAGAATGTGAATGACGCGGGACTTCCTCAGATATTGGAAATCCGCCAGGCGGCATTTGAGGAATATCTGAATAAATAATCCTGCAGGGACTGTTCCTTTTTCACTGGAAAGGGACAGTCCCGCATGTAAAGAGAGGCGTGCTATGAAAAGGAAGGCAAAATACTGGAAAAAGAATTATCAGCTGTGGCTCATGCTTTTCCCGGCTGTTATATATGTATTTATTTTCTGCTATATACCGATGTACGGAATGCAGCTGGCGTTCCGGGAATACAGCTTTTTGGCGGGAATTACCGGAGGGGAGTTTGTGGGGATGAAATATTTTAATCAGTATTTTTCCAGCCCCATGTTCCTTACGACCCTGAAAAATACGTTTGTGATCTCTGCGGTCAGCATTATTGTGGGTTTTCCGGCCCCGATCATCCTGGCTATGATGATCAATCAGATCAGAAATAAAAAATGGAAACGTACGGTGCAGACCACGGTTTATATCCCTTATTTTATTTCGGTTGTGGTACTGGTATCGATGCTTAATATTATGCTGGCAAATGACAGCGGTGTGGTGGGGAATTTCCTGAAAAGCATTCATCTGGCGGCGGAAAATACCAACCTTCTGGGTTCGGAAAAGGCTTTCGTTCCGGTATATGTGCTGTCGGGGGTATGGCAGAGTATGGGGTGGAACAGCATTATCTATATCGCCGCGCTGTCTTCCGTGGATACCCAGCTGTATGATGCCTGCAGAATTGACGGGGCGAATAAATGGCAGACCATGTGGAATATCGATTTCCCGGCGATTCTTCCCACGGTTATCATTCTGCTGATTATGAATATGGGACATATCCTTGCGGTGGGCTTTGATAAAATCTATCTGATGCAGAACAGTCTGAATCTGGGGGCGAGCCAGGTGATTTCCACCTATGTATATTCTGTGGGAATCAAGTCCTCCCAGTTTTCCTTCGGCGCTGCGGTAGGGCTTTTTAATAACATAATCAACTTTTTATTCCTGCTGGTGACCAACCATATCGCCAAGAGGACGACCGGAAACGGATTGCTGTAGCTGATATCTGCATTTACGTCTGCGGGAAAGACGCAGACAGAAAGGATAAAAATTGAAAACAAAAAGAAAAAAGATTTACTGGCCGGATACCATTTTTTCCGCTGCCGTTATTGTGCTCAGCATTGTGATTTTTATCATTATCGCATATCCCCTATGGTTTGTCGTTATCGCCTCTGTCAGCAATTCCAACCTGGTCAATCTGGGAAAGGTTACGTTCCTTCCGAAGGATATCCGTTTTTACGGCTATGAACAGATTCTGAACGATGCGAGGATTTGGAAGGGGTATGCTAACACGATTCTCTATGTGACAGCCGGAACCATGCTGAATATGGCGGTGACGCTGCCTGCGGCCTATGCCCTTTCCCGTAAGGATTTCCGCATGGCGGATAAGGTGATGCTTTATTTTGTTTTTACCATGTTCTTCAGCGGCGGCCTGGTGCCGCTTTATATGACGGTAAGCTCCCTGCATCTGATAAGCACCAAAGCGATATTGATTGTATATATGGCGATTAATATTTATAATCTGATCATAGCGAGGACGTTTATCTCCAATTCCATACCGGAGGATTTATATGAGGCGGCCATTTTGGACGGGTGCTCTCATGTCTCTTATTTCACGAAGGTAGTGCTTCCGCTGTCCAAGGCGCTGATATCCGTTCTGCTCCTGTATTATGCGGTAGCCCATTGGAATGATTATTTTAACGCCCTGATTTTTAATAACAACGGAGCTAACGATCCGCTGCAGATCGTTCTGCGCAGGATACTGCTTCTGAATGAAGCCTTTTCGGGAGGAAACGGAGGGATTCAGGGAGGCTATGCCCAGGACAGTGCGGATCAGGTAAAATATGCGGTAATTATTGTGTCCACTCTGCCCATCCTCTGTGTCTATCCTTTTGTACAGAAGTACTTTGAAAAAGGGGTTATGATAGGGGCTGTCAAGGGATGAGCGGCGGCAAAGCTTATAAAAAGGAGAACAGGATGGAAGAAAAAACGAAGAAAAGGCCGAATGTGCTGCTGCTTCTTTCGGATCAGCAGCGGTATGATACTATCGGGGCGGCAGGCTTTCCCCATATGCATACCCCGAATCTGGATCGGCTGGCCGGGGAAGGGGTTCTTTTTGAACAGTGCCATTCCACGAACCCGGTATGTATGGCATGCAGGCATGATTTGCTTACAGGGCGTCCGGGCCGGGATCATGGCTATTATACCAATCTGGAAGAAAAGCCCATCGATAATTATGCCACGCCCACCCTTCCCCGTATTTTCAGCGAGAACGGCTACAGGACGGCGGCGGTAGGGAAAATGCATTTTTTTCCTGCAAGGGAGCATCATGGCTTCGGGGAAATGTACCTGATGGAGGAGCTGCCCAAAAGAAGGCAGGATGATCAGTACCTGCAGTATCTGAAGGAGAAAGGGCTTGGGGATATCCAGAACCAGCATGGGGTCAGGCCGCTTTTGTATCATGTACCGCAGAATTCGGTTCAGAAGCTTGAGGATCACGGGACCATGTGGGTGGCTGACAGAAGCATACAGTGGCTGGAAGAAAACGGAGAGGAGCCGTTCTTCCTCATGTGCGGGTTCATTCAGCCGCATCCGCCCTGGAATATTCCGAAAGAGCTGGACGGCCTGTACAGGGAGGCTGTGATTCCGGAGCCGGTTCCCCGTTCCCGGATGCCGATGGACGGCAATGAGCCGAATCCCTGGTTCGGGGATTGGGACAGCAGGGAACAGAAGGAAGCGATAAGGAAAGCCTATTATACGGCTGTGAGCATGGTGGATATGGCGGTGGGAAAGATTCTGGACACTCTGCGGGAAAAAGGGCTTCTTGATAATACGCTTATCATTTTCACCTCCGATCATGGGGAAATGCTGCAGGATAAGGGGTATTACAGTAAAGAACTGGCTTATGAAGGCTCTGTGCGCGTGCCTTTGCTTCTGCGTTATCCAAAGAGGCTTGCGGGAGGAAGAAAAATCGGAGGCTTTGTGGATAGCTTCGATCTGCTGCCCACCTGCCTGGATGTCTGCGGACTTGCTTATCCGGACGGGGAGCTGCGGGGGGAATCCCTTTTCCGGCTGGCGGAGAAGAATGATCGGGAATTCCAGTTTTCTTCTTCCGGCCTGGGATACCGGCGCTGGGTGATGTGCAGGAATGACAGGTATAAATATGTTTTCCATTACAACGGCGGGTATGAAGAATTGTACGATATGAGGGATGACGGCGGGGAAGAGCATAACCTGGCGGAGGAAAAGGAAGGGCATATCCGGAACACAGTATACCGCCTGCGCAGGGAAGCCTTGCTTTACGAACAGGAATGCGGGCCGGAAGGCAATATCCGAAACGGGGATTTTGTGCCGGTTCCCTATGAGCCTTATCATGGTTCCATAAGGGGAAAGTTCCATTATTGGGCCAATTACCAGATGCAGAAATTTTATGAAGGAGAGCGTGCCGAACGGCTTATACAGGAAATCCGGCATGCTTCGGATAATCCGGAAAAATCCGGGGCGGCCCTGACGGCGCTTTTTAATGCCGAAAGCTGGCAGAGGGATTTCCAGGCGCGGTTCCGTGAATATACGGGAAGAGAGCTGACACCGGAAGAGAATGACCTGCTGTTTGAAAAAGCGGCTGAGGAAGCCATGAAATAAGGGAAGGGGCTTATGAAAGAGGAAAAAAGACCTAATATAATATTGTTTCTGGCGGATGATATGGGATTTTCCGATATCGGGTGCTATGGTTCTGAAATACCGACGCCCGGTATCGATCGCATGGCGGCCTGCGGTCTGCGCTATACCCAGATGTACAGCAACGCGAGATGCTGCCCGAGCCGAGCGTCCCTTCTGACGGGGCTGTATCCCCATCAGGCGGGAGTGGGTCATATGACCGGCAATATCGGGATTCCCGAATATCAGGGCTATCTGAATGAAAACTGCCTTACCCTGGCGGAAGGACTGAAAAACTGCGGTTACCGGACAGGAATGGTGGGAAAGTGGCATGTGGGAGGCGAGTACGGACACCGGGAGGAAGTCGGAAGCATAGCTGGGCAGGAAGGATATCCCACCCCCCTTCAGAGAGGATTTGACCGGTTTTACGGTACGCTGGAGGGCGCGGGGAATTATTATAATCCGGTCACCCTGACGGAGGACGGGAAATGGCTTTCTGTAAAGCCTTCCGAGGACTTTTACTATACGGAAAAAATAGCGGAAAAAAGCTGTGAATATATCAGACAGTTTTCCGGCGGCGGGAATCCGTATTTCCTTTATGTGGCATTCAATGCGCCCCACTGGCCCCTGCATGCCAGGGAAGGGGATATCCGGGAACGGGAAGGCTCTTATCTGTGCGGCTGGGATGAGATCCGCAGACAGCGGTACCGCCGGCAGGTGGAGATGGGGCTTGTCCGGGATATCTGGGATATGTCGCCGAGGGATGGGGAGTCTCCGGATTGGGACAGCGTGGAGGAGAAAGACTGGGAGGATATCAAGATGGCTGTGTATGCCGCCCAGGTGATGGAAATGGACAGAGCGGTGGGGCAGATAATGGAAGCGGTGCAGGATACCGGGGAAGAGGAGGATACGGTATTTCTTTTCCTTTCGGATAACGGAGCCTGTGCCGAGGAGCTTCCGCCGGACGGCTGGGTGATGAATTTTGCGGAAGGCATGACCCTGGACGGCAGGCCTGTGGCTGTGGGAAACCAGACGAGGAAACGCCCCGGCGGAGAGGATACATACATCAGCTACGGCCTTCCCTGGGCCAATGTGAGCAATACGCCATTCCGCCTGTTCAAGCACTGGATCCATGAGGGCGGGATTGCGTCTCCCTTTGTGGTGCAGTGGAAGGAAGGAATCCGGGAAAAAGGGGTTCTGCGGCATACACCGGTGCATTTTATCGATATCTTTCCCACGCTCCTGGAGCTGGCGGGAGGAAGGTACCCTGATAAAAAAGGGGATAAGACCTTGATTCCCCTTCAGGGGGAAAGCCTGGCGGCGAGTTTTGCCGGGAATATGGAAGAGGGAAGGGAATGGGAACGGGAAAGGCCGATTTACTGGGAGCATGAAGGAAACTGCGGCGTCCGTCTGGGAAAGTATAAGCTGGTCAGGAAATATCCGGGTCCGTTTGAACTGTATGATATGGACAGGGACAGGACGGAACTGCATGATATCGCGGCGGAAGAAAAAGAGACGGCGGACAGGCTGAAAGGCCTTTTCTATGACTGGATGCAAAATACAAAGGTCAGGGATTGGGATGAGGTGCTTGCCTGGATGAAACAAAACGGATAGGGGAGAAGGGGCAGCCCCTCCCCCCTGTCCGTTTATTGCTTCCGTGTTCCGGCAGGCGGCGGATTAACAGATAACACCGTCCCGCACCGTTATAATCCGGCTGCTGCTTTTGGCGGCTTCAGGAGAATGGGTGACCATAAGGATGGTCTGCCCGTTGGTCTGGTTGATCTCCTGTAAAAGAGCCATAATTTCCTCTCCGGTCTTTGTATCCAGGTTGCCGGTTGGTTCATCGGCAAAGAGGATTTCCGGTCTGCTGATTAGGGCCCTGGCGATAGCCACCCGCTGCTGCTGACCGCCGGACAATTCCCGGGGCGTATGCCTGCGGCGGTGGGAGAGTCCCACAACCTCCAGGATATATTCCAAATCGCTTTTATAATCCTGTTTTTTCCTGCCGTCAAGCAGCAGGGGGAGCAGGATATTTTCTTCCACGCTCAGATTGGGTATCAGATTATAAAACTGAAAAACAAATCCGATTTTCTGACACCGGATCCGGCTCATTTTCTCGTCGTCAAACCGGGAAATATCGGTGCCGTTGAGCAGGACGGATCCTGATGTGGGGGTATCCAGGCCGCCCAGGATATAGAGGAGCGTGCTTTTCCCGGAACCGGACGGGCCCATGATGGAGGCGAATTCCCCCTGTGCTATCTGCAGAGATACATCTTTGAGTACCTTCGTGGCAGCCCCGCCGGGATTGAAATTTTTGACGAGATGCCTGCCTTCTATGGCGATGTTTTTTTCCAATGCTTTCATATACCAGACCTTCGCTTTCTTATTCAAATTTTATTTCTTCGATCAGATTCATCCTGCGGCTTTTCCAGATAGGGACGACAGAACCGAGCAGGGTTACCAGGATTCCGAGCATACCGGCGGTCAGGAAGGAAGAGGCCTCCAGTCTGGGAACCATGGATATTTTCGGGCCGGCCACCAGAAAGATCGTTTGTATTTCCTGGTAGGAAACAAACATGGCTATCAAAGCCCCCAGCAGACCGGAGGAGAAGCCTTCGGTCAGGGTCATTTTCCTGTTTTGACGGCAGCTTAAGCCCACGGATTTATACATGGCGATACTCCGCCGTTTCTGCATATAGTTAATCAGAAGGTTGTTGATTACTCCTATGGCGGCCAGGAGTAAGATAAAGTAGGTCATGCTGTGCATGGGCTGAAGGAAAGCGCCTACGGTAGAAAGGGCATCCGTATTAAATTCTTCCACCGTGCGGCTCCAGTTGGGAGTATCTGCGAACAGATCCCGGATCTGGATCATGACGGCCTCCGGGTCGGCGGCGGTATAAGCCAGGAACCCATAGGAAGAGGGACTGAAATCAGTTACCGCACAGTCGGAGGGAATCACTGCCTCCACGTCGGTAGCCCTTGATTTAAAGCTTCCTGCCACGGTGTAATCCTTTTCCGAAGCGCCGTCGGATAAACGGATGGTATCGCCCGGGGATAAGCCGGCCTGCTTCATCCTGTCTTCACTCAGGATAATTGCCCGGCCGGAACCAAAAACTGCTTCGGCCTGTTCTTTTTCTTCCTGCCCGGTGTAATGGAGAGCGAACATGGTGTTATACCATTCCAGATTGGAAGTGGCCTCCAGACGGGAAAAAGGAATGCCGTTCCCCTGCAGCTTTCCGTTAAAGACATAGAGAGGGAGTACCTTTTCCACGCCGTCAATTGCCTTCACCTCATCGACAAAGGCCTGATCCATCATTCCGTCCGCGAAGCCTTCCAGTTCTGCGCCGTTGAAAACATCGCTCACATAGGTGGTCACAAAGCTTCCCACCACACGGATGACGATAACGGCGGATATGCTGATGAACAGGAGGGTGACATTCTGGGTGACGTTCTTGTTGTCACGCATGTTCCTGGCGGCCAGTCTGCATTCATTGCCGGGAAAGAAGCCATAAAGGAATTCCAGGCTGCGTGACGCCGCGTTGGTCAGCAGCGGAATGAGCATGATCGCCGCGCAGAGAAGTCCGAGCAGGGAAAGGGCGCCTGCCGGATAAAGCAGGTTCTCCGGAACGGCTTTGGGAAGGATGACGGACAGAAAAAACAGGGCGGCGCCTGTAATCAGGACGAGTGGGCGGGAAACCGGTTCTTCTTCCACATTTCCGAGAACCACTTCCTTTACCGGCAGGCGGCTGGCCCTGTGTACAGGAATCCAGGCGCTGAGAAGGGAGACGGTTACCGCGACGGCAAAGGAACTGAAAAGGCCGTATACAGAGATGACTATGGGAATTTCCATTCCCTGGGACAGGTTTTTCCCCATGCCCTGAAGGAGGAAATACAGTACCAGGATTCCGGGCGGTATACCCAGCAGTCCGCCTGCGCAGCCATACAGGAGGCTTTCCAGCAGCAGAATACGGGAAACGGTTTTCCGGGTTGCGCCGATGCTGCGGAAGGTGCCGATGACGGGCAGCCTGTCCAGGGTGATGACCTTGTAGCTGCTGAATATGATGAAGACACTCATGGTCAGCGAGAAAAAGCTGATCAGGAAAAAGGGCATGGATTTCTGTCTTGCATCCGCAGCGATACGGGCTTCATCCACGATTTCCGTCACGTGGTATGCTCCGTCCGGCAGAGCGGCTTCCAGCTCCTGCTTCAGGCTGGCTGTGGAAACGCCGTCAGCCGGTTCCAGCAAAATCCGGCTGAAGCCTTCCCCTTCTCCCAATAGTCCGGAAAGGGTTTCCAGAGGAAGAAGGGCGGTCGCGCCTCTTGTGTGACGCAGGAAAACCGTATCGTAGGAAGCGATATCAGCCACTTCAAAGCTTATCGGATTTCCCTTTATCTGCAGGGTGATGGTATCCCCCTTTTCTATTCCGTATTTGGAGGTAAACCGATCGGGTAAGAGGATCCTGCTGCCGGAAAAACCGGAAAGTTCTCCGCCGTTTTTTAAGCGGGGCGGATTGATCTGATTCAGCTGGGACAATGGGGCGGCTACCAGATCAATGGTTTCATAATAACCATTTTCCTTATAAAGGGCGGATGCCTCCAGAACCCCTGCGCTTGCCCGGATGGAGGGAAGGGCGGGGATGGCATCGGCCGGCACCAGGCCTGTGCCGTCAGCGGATGAAACAGCAAGTGTGGCGCTTCCGGCCATCCCTCTGGCCATTTTCTGCTGTGCGCTTTCATAGGATTCGCCGATGGAAAAGGAAACGAACAGAAGCATGGAGGACAAGAGAATGGAAAGCAGCATGACTGCTGTCCGCATTTTCCGTTCTTTTAAATTGGTGAGGATGTATTTCAGGACAATATTCAAGGTTGCACCTCCTAAAGATACACAAAAAAGGTTGTCAGTTATCATAGAGTCATGATAAACTGCCAACCTTAACCGGATTTTCAGGCAACCTTAATTAACCTTAAGACAGGGGAAAGCGTATATGAAAGGCCGTTCCCGTTCCGGGAATACTGGAAACGGAGATGGTACCTTTGTGCAGGGAAACGATATTTTTTACAATGGCAAGCCCCAGGCCGGTTCCCTCCGTTTTCTCATCCGTTCCGGTTCCCCGGTAATAGCGGCGGAAGAGATTTTCCTGATCCTTTTCAGGGATTCCTTTTCCGTTGTCGGAGACGGTTATCTGAATCACAGTCCCCTCCTGGCAGATATGCAGGGCAGCCTCTGTCTCCGCTTCCCCATGGAGAAAGGCATTCAGGATAAGGTTCCGGAAAGCACGCGTCAGGAGAGTGGGATCGAAGGAAAAAAGGATGGTTTCCCGGGTGCAGGTAAAGAGAATCCTGCGTTGTTCATATTCGGGAGTATTCAAGATATCAATGACAAGCTCCCTGAGAAAACGGACAAGGTTCTGCTCCTCTTTTTTCATGGGAACCATTCCGTTCTTCAGCTGATAAGTCAGCTTCAGGTCATCGATGAGCGCTTCCATGTAGGACGTGTTTTTCAGGATAATCCGCGCATATTGGCCGTATTGCTCCTGCTTGGCGGAATCGGGCTCCTGCATCAGCTCCGCATAGCCTCGGATGGGGGACAGGGGAGTTTTCAGGTCATGGGTGATGTTGGCGATCCATTCTTCCTGCATCCTTTCGGTCTGTTCCCTCAGCCGGTCGCTTGTGCGGATTTCCCTGTCCAGCCGGTTCATGCTGTCGTAGAGATCACGGAAGACGCCGCCGCCGCTGACGGGCAGATAGCTGCGGGCGGCGATTTCCCGGATGGAGGTGATCAGCCGGTTCATGCTCCGCGTGGTGAATACGCCATAGGCAAGGCCGGAAAAAAGGATGATGAGGAAGAGAATGGCAGCCGCAGCCAGAATAACTGTTTTCCCGCCGGTAAAACGCTGTCCGTTCAGATACATGGTGGCCCTGGATACCTTTATGGGAAAATAGAGAAGGCAGCAATAATCACCGGACAATGGGGAGGCAAAACAAATCCCCTGTCCGTCCTGCGTCTGTCCTTCTGAGAAAAGAAGCAGCAGATCCGGTGCAGAATAGACGCCGGGAGCATATTCCGGCCTTTGGAAGCTGTAAATCTCACGGCCCGAAGCATCCAGGATCTGGAATCCGATTCCTTCCTCCTGCAATAATTCCATTCCCGACTGGAGCAGCAGCGGCTTCCCGTCTGTAAAAACAATCTGTTCCCCGAATTGTTCCGTGAACTTTCTGGGCCAGTCGCTTCTTACAAGAGAGCCATCCGGCTTTTGCAGGGAAAAGAGGAGGAAGGAAAGAATGACTGCCGCCGTCAGGGCACCGAAAAGGGAGAGGGAAAAAATCAGGTAAATATGGAAAATGGAACGGTAACCGGAGCTTTTCATGCAGATTAGTCCACCTTTTTCTTTAATTTATAGCCCAGGCCCTTTACCGTGATCAGCTGACGGGGAACGGAAGGGTTATCCTCCAGCTTTTCCCTCAGATGCCGGATATGGACCATTATGGTATTGTCACAGATGCTGCTGTATTCCCCCCATACATGTTCGTAAAGCCTTTCTTTGGAGAGAATCCGGTCCGCATTTTCCATAAGACAGGCGAGCAGCAGGAATTCCCGTCCGGTCAGGCTGAGCTCCTGCCCGTCCTTATAGGCCCGGCAGCTTTCCTCATCCAGGGTGAGAGGCCCTGCGGTCAGCAGTCCTCCGGCATGGGACGGAACCGCGTTCTGATACTGCTGACGCCTCAGCTGTGCCTTGACGCGGTACACCATCTCACGGGGGCTGAAGGGCTTGGTGATATAATCATCTCCCCCGCAGGCCAGGCCCAGTATTTTATCAATATCGTCGTTTCGGGAGGAAAGGAACAGGATGGAGCAGTAAGAGAATTCCCGTATCTTTCGGCATACCTCCAGGCCGTCCAGGTCCGGGAGCATGATATCCAGAATGACGATATCGGGATTATATTCCCTGCACAGCCTTATGGCTTCGGTACCGGTATACGCTTTTTGGATCAAAGAAAAGCCTTCCTCTGTCAGGACATTTTCCAACAAATCCACGATATCTTTTTCATCATCTACAAGTAATATTCTGCCGTCCATGCCCGATCTGTCTCCTTTTTGCTGCTTTCGGCAGCAGATCTGCGTTTTTTTGTTCTCACCCCAATTATATAGGGATCCGGCGGTAACCTCAACCTTTGGTTTTACAGGATGGATATTTCCTTCAGAAAATGGTATGATAAATCCGGTTCTTACAGTAGCGGGACCAGTCAGGGAAAACATGAAAATAGCGGAGGAAACCGAGATTATGCTGAGTCGGACAGATATCCGTCGGGAATGCCATAAGACGACCTTTGAAAAGGGAGAGGAATTGAGCCGGAGGGGCTCCGTGCGCAATCTGCAGTGGACAAAGGGAAAAGAAGACGGCTTCGAGGTGATTTCCATGGAAGCCAATGTGAACGGCAGTCATGGAAATCTTTATGAAGTAAAGATTAAAATAGATGAAGACTACAGGGAAATCCTGGAATATGAGTGCGAGTGCCCCGCTTTTTATACCTATGCCGGGCTTTGCAAGCATTGTGCGGCGGTGCTGCTCACTTATCTGGAGGAGCGCAGAACAGGTAAGGCCGCGTCCCGGATCCTGCCTGTGAGCAGAGCGGCAGCGCCCTCCGTGCGTACCTCCACCTATGGCTTCGATGGGATCCTGGGGCAGTACGTGATGAAGGATAAGGTAAACCTGATGCAGCAGGAAATCCTGGGGAAGGTAAGGCTGGAGCCCCATTTCAAGCTGACCGGGGGAAGCATGAAGGCGGAATTCCGGATTGGGAACACCCGGATGTATGTGCTGAAAAATATCGGTGACTTCGTGAATGCGGTGGCAAGGAATGAGCGTGTAAGCTATGGCAGGGAGCTGGAATTCTACCATCATCCGGAGGCCTTTGCGCCGGAGAGCAGGCCCATGGTGCGGTTCCTGCAGTTTACGCTTCTGAAAGGAAGCAGCTACCTGGGAAATTATTTGTCAACGGTATATAAGAGGGAGCTGAATATAGCAGGGGATCAGGCGGATGAATTCCTGGAGGCGGCACAGGCAGCCCCGTTTTTTGGAGCAGTGGATGAGGAAAGCAGCCGGGAATGGGAAATCCGGGAAGGGGAGCCGGAGCGGCTTCTGGAAATCAATGGAGATAAGACAGGGATTTCCATAAAGCTGCAGCGTATGCAGTTTGTTACCGGAAACAGGTACGGTTACTTTTTTGATGACGGGATTGTCTGGAAAACGGACAGAGAACGGATAGAGGAGGTGCGTGAGTTCCTTCTTTACATGGAAAGCTTCGGAAAGAACGGGCTTTATGTGTCGGCGGACGAGCTCCCGGCCTTTACAAGGGACATGCTTCCGGTGCTGCAGGAGCATTTTGAGGTGAAAATGCAGAACTTTATACCGGAGGAATATCTGCCGGAGGAGGCTGTATTTGAAATTTACCTGGATGCGCCCCAGAGGGATCTGCTTACCTGCGAGTTATACTCGGTCTATGGGGAAGAAAAGCATAATCTCTATGAAAATTTTAATTTGGCGGACAGGCGGGATGCGCACAGGGAAATGAAGATGGCGGGGCTGGTGAGTGCCTTTTTTGACGCTTATGATCCCGAAAAGCATCAGATGGTGATCCAGAAAAATGAGGAGCGGCTTTTTACCTTTCTTCAGGAAGGCATTCCCAGGCTTCAGGAGCTGTGTGACGTATATATATCGGATTCTGTCAGAAATATGAAGATACTGCCCGCGCCCCATGTGTCGGTGGGCGTTTCCCTGGAAGGGGAGCTGCTGGAGCTCACGCTGCAGTCGGAGGAGATGCCGGTGGATCAGCTGGTTGATATCCTGTCCAGGTACGACAGGCGCAAGAAGTATTACCGGCTGAAAAACGGCAGCTTCGTGGATTTGAGCGACGAGGGAATCCGCACGCTGGGCAGGCTGAAGCAGGAGCTTCAGATTACCGATGCGTCCCTGAAGGACGGAAAGGCGGAAATCCCCCGTTACCGTGCCATGTATCTGGACAGCAGCCTGAAGGAAAACAGCGGCCTGGCCCTTCAGAAAAACAAGAGCTTCCGTTCCCTTGTCCGGAATATGAAAACGGTGGAGGACAATGATTTTGAAATCCCTGGCGAACTGGACAATATTCTGCGGGGATATCAGAAACAGGGATTTTTGTGGATAAAAACGCTGAAGGCCAACGGCTTCGGAGGCATCCTGGCGGATGATATGGGCCTGGGGAAGACTCTGCAGGTCATCGCTTTTCTCCTGTCGGAATGGAAGGAGAGCGGGGAAAATCCGGGCAGGCCCTGGCTGATTGTCTGTCCGGCGTCACTGGTTTATAACTGGAAAAGCGAGCTGGAACGATTTGCCCCGGCGCTTCCTGTTTATACGGCTGCCGGAAATGTGAAGGAAAGGGAGGAGCTGCTCAAGCGCGTGGAAGCACAGGGAAAGGGAGTGGTGATCACCTCCTATGACCTTCTGCGCAGGGATATCCTCCTTTATGAAAAAATGAGCTTTGCCTGTGAGGTAATCGATGAAGCCCAATTTATCAAGAACCATTCCACACAGGCATCCAGGGCAGTGAAGCAGGTTCCCGCAGGTTTCCGCCTTGCCCTCACCGGCACGCCGGTGGAAAACCGTCTCAGTGAGCTGTGGAGTATTTTTGATTTCCTGATGCCGGGCTTCCTTTTTGCCTACGGGCGTTTCCGTGAGGAGCTGGAAACCCCGGTTGTGACCGGCGGGGATGAGGAAGCGGCGGAGCGGCTTCACCGGATGATACGTCCCTTTGTTTTACGAAGGCTGAAAAAGGATGTGCTCACCGATCTGCCGGATAAAATCGAGAAAAATATGGTGGCCGTCCTGGAGGACGAACAGAGCAGCCTTTATGATGCGCATGTCCAGCGGCTTCTGGCGGTCCTCTCCAAACAGACAGAACAGGAATTTGCCGGTAAGCAGATCCAGGTACTGGCGGAGCTTACCAAGCTGCGGCAGATTTGCTGTGATCCCGGCCTGCTTTTTGAAGGATATGCAGGGGGATCGGCTAAAATGCAGCTTTGCCTGGAGCTGATACGCAATGCGGCGGAGGGCGGACATAAGGTTTTGCTTTTTTCCCAGTTTACCTCCATGCTGGAACGGCTGAAGCAGGAACTGGTGAAAGAGGATATAAGCTTTTATGCCCTGGATGGAAGTACGCCGAAGCTGAAGAGGCTGGAACTGGTGGAAAGCTTTAACAAAGATGAAACCCAGGTGTTCTGTATTTCCCTGAAGGCAGGGGGAACCGGGCTGAATCTGACGGCGGCGGATATCGTCATCCATTTTGACCCCTGGTGGAATGTGGCGGTTCAGAATCAGGCGACCGATCGGGCGCACCGGATCGGGCAGCAGAACGTGGTGACAGTGTACAAGCTGATCGCCAAAGGGACGATTGAAGAAAAGATAGTGTCTCTTCAGGAGAAAAAGAAGGAACTGGCAGATAAAATCCTGGGAGGGGAAGAAATGGGAATGGCGTCCTTTACGAAGGAAGAACTGATGGATATTCTGCGTGTCTGAAAAAACAGCGCAGGGAAGAGAGGAAAAGAGATGAAGGAAATGATGCTTTGGTATGAAAAAAGTGCGGAACGCTGGGAAGAGAGCCTGCCCATCGGGAACGGAAGCCTGGGGGCGATGATTCTGGGCGGTGCGGAGGAAGAAATCCTTGGCCTGAACGAAGAGAGTGTGTGGTCCGGTTATTATAAGGATAAGAATAATGCGAAAGCGGCCGACTGTCTGGAAGAAGTAAGAAGCCTTGTTTTTTCCGGAAAGAATAAAGAGGCGGAGCGGCTGATACAGAACAATATGCTGGGGGAATACAATGAATCCTACCTTCCTCTGGGAAATCTGAAACTGAAGTTTGCATATGGAAGCGGCAAAGAAGGGAAAGCGGAAGGATACCGGAGACAGCTGGATCTGGAAAACGCGGTGGCACAGGTTTCCTATACCTGCAATGAAGTGCATTATCAGCGGGAGTATTTTGCAAGTTATCCTGCAAAAGCTATATTTGTCCTGCTCACTGCGGATAAACCGGTTATGGATTTTACGATTTCCTTTATATCTCAGCTTTGCCTCGCTGTCAGCGCGGAGGACGGGGCGCTGCAGGTCACGGGCCGTTGTCCGGAGCATGTGGATCCTTCCTATCTTCCGGAGAGGGAAGGCTCCGTTGTCCAGGGAACAAAGGGAATGCAGGTGAATGCAGAATTCCGGGTGGTTTCCTGTGACGGACAAGTCAGGGAAGAAGGGGAAATGCTCCATGTCAGCGGCGCATCCCGCTGCCTGCTGATGCTCTCTGCCATGAGGCAGCCTGTGCTTCCTGACAATATGGATTACGAAGCCCTGAAAGCGGCGCATATCCAGGATTATCGCAGCATTTACGATAAAGTGGAGCTGTACCTGGCCGAACAGAAAGACCTTCCTACGGATGAACGGCTGGAGCTTTTGAAAAAGGGCGAAGAGGATAACGGACTTTATGGTCTCTTTTTCCAGTACGGAAGATATCTGCTCATCGCTTCCTCACGGGAAGGGAGCCTTCCTGCCAACCTTCAGGGGATCTGGAGCTGGGAGCTGCGCGCGCCCTGGAGCAGCAACTGGACCATCAATATCAATACCCAGATGAATTACTGGCATGCGTTAAGCTGTAACCTGGAGGAATGCCTGGAACCTTATATCCGGTTTGTGGAGAGGGTCAGCGAGGAAGGAAAGAAAACGGCTGCGGTCAATTATCACTGCAGAGGAAGCGTTGCTCACCATAATGTGGATTATTGGGGCAATACGAGTCCTGTGGGTGTGCCTCAGGGAGAAAAAGCAGGGGAAGACGGCTGTGTGAACTGGGCCTTCTGGCCTATGGGAGGCGCCTGGCTGACACAGGAGATTTTCCGGGCCTATGAGTACAGCGGGGACGAAGAGTATCTGAAAAATACAGCCGCCCCCATTATCCGGGAAGCGGCGCTGTTCCTCAACGACTGGCTGGTGGAATACCAGGGGGAATGGGTGACTTGCCCTTCCACCTCACCGGAGAACCAGTTCCGTCTTCCGGATGGGCAGATCACCGGTCTCACCTATGCTTCTGCCATGGATATGGCCATTGTGAAAGAAGTCTTCACCCATTACTGCAGAATCTGTGAAATCCTCGGCACACAGGATGCGCTTTACAAAGAAATCTGTGAGAAAATGCCCCGCCTTGCTCCTTTCCGCACGGGAAGCTTCGGACAGCTTCTGGAATGGCATGAAGAATATGAAGAGCCGGAGCCCGGCCACCGCCACGCCTCCCATCTGTATGGCCTGTTCCCGGCGGAGGTATTCGCAGGGGATGCAAAGCTGACGGAAGCCTGCCGGGTATCCCTCATGCACCGGCTGGAAAACGGCGGCGGGCATACCGGCTGGAGCTGCGCATGGATTATCAATCTGTTTGCGGTGCTTAAGGACGGGGAAAAAGCCTATGAGTATCTGCGTACCCTGCTCACCCGTTCCACCTATCCGAATCTGTGGGATGCCCATCCCCCGTTCCAGATCGACGGCAACTTCGGCGGAACTGCCGGAATCGCAAACATGCTGGTACAGGACAGAGGCGGCAGCGTGACTTTGCTTCCGGCCCTTCCCGCACAGTTTAAGGAAGGCTATGTGAAAGGACTCTGCATCAAGGGCAGAAAATGTGTGGACATATCCTGGAAGGACGGAAAGGAAACCGGACACAGGATATATGATAAGGAATAGACGGTTATCAGGGAGGATAAGTTGATATGAAAATATATATTTCTGCGGATATGGAAGGCATATCCGGTATTACCCATAAAAAATTCCTGTCGCCGGGAGCGGAGGAATACGAAAGAGGAAGGAAGCTGATGGCCGGTGATGTGAATGCAGCGATTGAGGGAGCTCTGCTGGCAGGCGCGGAGGAAATCGTGGTAAATGATGCCCACGGTACTATGCGAAACCTGTGCATCGAGGATATTCATCCGGCAGCCCGGCTGATTTCCGGCTACCCCAAGCCTCAGATGATGATGTGCGGACTGGACGCCAGCTTTGACGGAGCAATGTTTATCGGTTACCACAGCCGCAGCGGCTCCGGCGGCGTGCTTTCCCATACGATAAGCGGCGGCGTTTTCCAGAACATCAGCTATAATGGAAGGCCCGCAGGGGAATTTGCCATAAACGCCGCTCTGGCGGGGGCTTACGGAGTGCCTGTCATCCTGGTTTCCGGAGATGACTGCCTGCAGGAGGAAGTGAAGGAGTGGAATCCGGCCATTGGATATGCTGTCACAAAGAAAGCCGTGAACTGGAGCTGCGCCGACTGCCTTCATCCCGAAGTGAGCGCCCGCAGGATAAAAGAAGCGGCTGAAAAGATGGTAAAAGGCTGCCGTGAAGTACCTCCGGTGTCTCTGAAGGAGCCGGATGTGGAAATCACTTATAAATATTCCGGTTACTCTCTTGTGTCGGCGTCTATTCCCGGAGTGGAAATGGTGGATGCAGTTACCAGCCGGTTTCATGCGGCGGATCCCATAGAAGCGGTGGATTTGCTGATGGCAGTATCCAATGCTTCAAATGTGTACAGCAACGGATTATATTAAGGGAAAAGGACATCCGGAAGCGGGAATGGAACAGAGCTTCCGGATGTCCTTATTTTAATAAAATTTATTAAAAAAAATACTGCAAAATGATAAATTAACCATTCTGCAGCATTCTCATTCAGCGTGCGCGAGAAGATTCGAACTCCCGGCCTTCTGATCCGTAGTCAGACGCTCTATCCAGCTGAGCTACGCGCACATTTTGTTACGGATTAACTCCGGCAACGTTCTATATTTTAACCGATACATAAATAAATGTCAATAGATGTTTGGGAAAATTTGAAAAAATGTTATATGTATATCAGCACCTGATATTAGCGTCTGCCATAACATCCTGCTCTTTCTGGGCCGCCTTCAATTCCCTGCCCACAACGATCAGCATGGTAACGAAGCAGGCGGTTCCCCCGATGAAATTGGATATGGGCTCCGCGAGAAAAACACCGTTTACGGAAGGGGATATCCAGCGGGGGAGAAGTATGGTCAGAGGGGCCACGATAACAACCTTTCTGAGAATGGAAAAAAAGATGGCATATTTGGCTTTCCCAAGAGCCTGGAATACGGTCTGCCCGGAAAACTGCAGGGACATCATAAAAAAGCCGAAGTAATATATCTGCATGGAAGGAACCGCAGCCTCCACCAAATCAGCCTGTGTATTGAAAATATGGATGAAGAAAACAGGGAACAGATGGAGGATACCCCAGATTGCAGTAGTATAGGCGATACAGCTGACCGCCATGAAGCGGATGGCGGTTTTGATACGGTCATATTTTTCCGCGCCATAGTTAAAGCTGATGACAGGCTGCGAACCGTTGGTTATACCGGAAACGGGCATGGAGACAATTTCACGGACGGAATTGATTACCGTCATGACGCCTACATACAGATCGCCGCCGTAAAGGGAGAGAGTGGAGTTACAGACAACCTGGACGATGCTGTTGGTAATGGACATCATGAAGTTGGAAAGTCCGAGAGCCGCGATATCCCGGATGGTTTTCAGGCACGGGCGCATGCAGGATACACGGATGCGCAGGATAGCTTTTGGACTGGTAAGAAAGCGTACCGTCCAAATGGCCGAAGCCAGCTGGGATATGACAGTGGCGATAGCCGCTCCCCGGATACCCATACCCATGGTAAAAATGAAAAGAGGATCCAGAATGATATTCAGCACAGCGCCGATAAGAGTCGTGACCATACCCATCCTGGCAAAGCCCTGGGCGTTAATGTAACTGTTCATGCCCAGGCTGACGGTTACAAAGGTACATCCCAGCAGATAAATGGAAAGGTAGCTGTCGGCAAAGGGAAAGGTTGCATCACTGGCTCCGAAGGCATACAGAAGGGGCTTTTTAAACAGCAGCCCCGTGACAGTGAGCAGGACACCGGTGCACAGCAGCATGGTAAAAGCATTGCCGACCACTTTTTCCGCCCCCTTGATATCGCCTTTTCCCCTGGCGATGGAACAGAGCGGCGCACCGCCGACCCCGAACAGATTGGCAAAGGCGATGACTGCGGAAATAATAGGCATGGAAAGGCCCAGGCCTGTTAGGGAAAGGGTGGCATGATCCGGAATGCGGCCGATATACATTCTGTCCACGATATTATAAAGGATATTGATCAGCTGAGCTAATGTCATAGGCAGCGCCAGCGTAAGAATATTTTTTACCACACTTCCTTTGGAAAAATCATTTACCGTATTTTCCTGTACCATAAATCCGCCCCTTTTGTTTTCTGAAATTTTCTGATATAGTGTGATTATAAACTTGCATGCAGCCTTTGTAAAGGCAGTGCAGGTTTCCTATTGTACGGCATGAACCATCCCGGAGCCTTTCCGGCCCTGCGTCCCGCCCTTCCCCTGCAGCTGCCGTTGTGTCCGTTCCGTCCCG
>ERZ791934.312-NODE-312-length-70142-cov-3.978655_pt1 | contig 70142 bp, 83 predicted proteins | sample MGYA00510125_ERZ791934 | MGnify/ENA primary metagenome ERZ791934 (study PRJEB30046, sample SAMN00993240) | human gut metagenome | study: EMG produced TPA metagenomics assembly of the A metagenome-wide association study of gut microbiota in type 2... | reverse complement strand
TGTCTAAGATAGTATCCTCCGGCTAATTTTGCTACCTCCCAGGTTTTATCCGGATTCCATTTATCCCGGTAGAAGGTTCTCTCAATCACCTTCTGTCTGCTAAGAACTACTGTACTTTTTCTTACGATATTGTGGCAAAAGGAATTGTAGTTTACACAATCCATAAGTCTATATCCTGCGTCTTTGATATATTTTTTGCATCCTTCCAAAGTGCCTTCATACATGATTTCATTTTTACCGAATCTCTCGGTATCTGCCATAACCGTAAAGTATGTAATAGAACCGTTATTCACGCTTTCGATTTTGATGTTTTTCATCTTCAGCCTCCTACTTACCAACTGGTAATTTTTATCTTGTCATCATCTTAACTTACCATTCGGTAAGTGTCAATCATTTAATTTATTTTATCGGAAATATTTTTGAAATAAACGATATGCTTTATATATAGAAGAAACTTTGATTTTGATATGGCCTGAAAGCCTCTGAAATGCCTCTGGATTGATTTTTGTCTTTTGCCGAAGGAGATATTGAAAAAAACTGTGGGATTGACTGGGGCTTGATACGTCAAAAATAGTGTCACATTTTTGTGCAGATTGTACATGAGATGTGAATGCAAGAGCATTGCGTATTATCTTTTTTGGTTCTTTTACTGGTTATGGTAATGATACTGGTAATGGTAATGGTAATGGTTGCGGTGGATTTTCCTATGGATTGTCCTACGGATTGTCCGGCGGACAGTTGTAAATAAAAATATCCCCCTGCCTTTTATTGACAGGGGGTGTGACATATTTTTCCTTGCTCGCCATCGACCGGGTGGCTTATTTCTTTTTATTCTTTTTTCTCTTCCATTCCTCCAGGAATTTGATTTGTTGCTGGTCTTCATACTCATGGTCAACAGAATCTCTGTTTGATTTAATAATCAGACACATAACCGTGGCAATTACTGCACCAAACACAAAAATCCCAGCTAACAGCGGTAACATGATTACACCTTTGTGATATATGCGGAATGGACGAAACCATAGATTCTACCGTCAATCCGGATATAATACCACCGGGAACCATCTGCGGCATTGACAACATCGCATACATCAACCAAGTTTCCTTTACCGAGTTGGGGCCAGGACTTAATCGTGGGATTGTTTACACCGGCCCAGGTGCGGACGTTCAGCTTATCAGCAGTTACTTTACCTACCCACTGAGGCGTTTTCGTGATTACGCCATCGTCCTTCAGCGTGGTATCTGCCGCCGGTGAACTGGAAGTCTGCTTCGTGATGTATGCAGCCGATACAAAGCCATACTTTTCTCCATTGTCTCCGCTGATTTTTACATAGTACCACGGATCACCGTCTTTATCCTTTACGGTATCGCAAACTCCAACTTTTGTTCCCTGGGTAAGAGACGGATAGGATTTCAACTGTCCGTTTTCGGTTCCAGCCCAGGTGCGGACGTTGAGCGTTCCGGTATTAACCACCCCATACCAGGCAACGGTCTTGTTTACACTGCTTCCCGTTGATGGCGTTGGAGTCGGTGCAGGCTTACTGCCTGAAGAACCGGAGGACTTAGCAAACTTAGGGCTGGCATATCCTCTGATATAACCATTCCCTACTGACAGAACACGCCTGGCAACAGCCTCCCCTTTGTTTCCCTCTATGCATGTAATCTGCCCGTTGGAAACGGATTCGACAGTTCCGATGTGGTCCGAATAACCATCGTTTGGCTGAGTGGCTTTATCCCAGTTATAGACGATGATATATCCAGGTTCCGGTGTGATTGTTCCGTCTTCATTCCAGATTCCAAGAGCCTTGAAAATCTTAACGTGCTCCTCACATCCGCACTCTCTACCAATCAACTCGGTGCATCCCGCTTTGATTCCTGCGGCTGATACGGTGGTATCGCACCATTCATCTGTATACTTGACAGCATATCCCCTCGGAAGAGGCTTCACACTGTTATACAGGTCGATAATCTGTTTGAACAGACCATTTGCTTCGCTAAATCCAATCCAGCCTCTCCACACATCCAAATAATCTTGTGCTGTTACTCCCACTGCGCTTTCCTCCTTTTCTTCCGTGATGTACTGATTCAGCCAGCCCATTACCTTCTGATGCCTGGTTCTGTACAATGAGCCGCCCACCTGGTTCCCAGTGTCACTCTGCATCGCAGACCATATACGTTCCATTGTGTAGGGCGTGGCTGTTTTTGCCAGTACCCTCTTGACAGCACCGATTCCTCCCAGGTGTCGGAGGTTGATGCACATACAGACCGCTTTTGTATCCGAAACGCCTAATTTCTGGACTTCTTTTTCATAGCTTGCTACCTGTTCCTTCACAAGCTGATCCTGACAGCGGATTCCAACCGTGCTGCCGATAATGCTCTGGATGCAGTTGGCTTTACTGGAGCCTTTCTGTAATTTATAGGCACTCCAGTCACAATTATCCAGGTCGTTTCCAATCCCCGCATAGTCCATCTGCTTGAATCCAGAAGGATCTGTTGTCTGAATCAGCTTCAGCAGCCTTTGCGCTTCCGTGGCATACCATGCTCCTGCGCCGATTGTAATTGCATGTTCATTTGAACTGTTATGATATGCTTCCGTGAAATCGTCATATCTCCTGCCGCCGTAAATCTGACCGCCGGTTTCAACTGCGTACAGAATGTTTACCATAACTTCGATATATTCTTTCTTCATCTGTCCATCCTTTCATACAAAAAGGTCCGGAATTACCCGGACCCTAGTGCTACTCTTCGATTTCAATTCCATTTTCAATTTCAACAACACCGCTTTCAGTGATGCCACCGTTGATATTTGCGGAATCCGTCAGCCCCTCGCCGATGATATAGGCCACAACGGATGCCCCTGCCATGATAAGGGCTGTTACCTGGGTTGCGGTATTTTCCGCTCCGCCTGTTGCCACAATCATCATAGACACAAAAGACGCTACTGCTGTCCACAGCTTCCTGCTTGTCAGTTTTCTCTTCCAGTTAATTTCCTTCATAGATACTTACCTCCTGTATAAGTTTTTGATTTTTTAGGCTCTGTAAGCCCGTTATCGTTGTCTGGTTTCGTTTTAAATGCTTCAATGGAGAATTTGTTGCTTAACGGCAAAAGTCATGAGAATGAGCCTATTCTGTCCATGGTTCATGAGCCTGCTTATTTATGTAAGCCTCTATCTCCGCTTGTGCGTCTTTCGTGGGTCCGTTTGCTCCTATTTCCTGCAATCCCTTTAATACACCAAGTAGTGAGCGCATAATGATTTCACGCTCTTCCAAGGATTCTACTGTAACCTTCCTCTGAAAGTTAAGTGTTTTCCGCATTTCATTGATGGCTACATAATCACGTTCCAGCTTCTCATTGATTTTTTCAATCTCCTCTTCATGCCGCTTGATGCTGGTACTTATCCCTTCCCTGTCATTCTCGTGTGTCCTCCAGGAATTAAGTGCTTTCTTGATAACCGGCCATGACTTGTAAATCAGCAGAACAGCAAGAATAGCAACGATTACCCACTGAGTAATAAACTCTTCTGTCGCTAAGCTAAACAGTTTTTCCACATCCTACCACCTCCCTTCTCCCTGGCGTTTCCAATATGCTTATAAGCTGGTTATTCTGCCGAATAGCAGCCTGAAGCCGTTCATTAAGCCCAAAGACCGGGTCTGTGCAATACAATTTCATGAGTTCAGAAATAACATACTTCTGGTTCTCTATGATCGTATTCTGCAATTCCATAATTTCCTGATTACTCATATCTCTCCTCCGATTCCTTTTGTTCATGTGTCAGTACCAGGTTGTCCAGAATCTTCTTCACCAGGGCTTCGCTGTCGCAATGCTCCAACATACCGAGATAACTCCGGAGTGCAGACGTAACATCCTGCATGGTTACTTCGTATTTTGAATATTTTACTGCAAGTCCTCTCAATGCCCTCTTAATCCGAAGACTGGTACTCTTCCGCACAATCACCCTATCCGGCCAGATACGGTAGCCGACAAATTCAATTCCCTGGCTGATTGGGCGGATACAGGTTTTGCTATTAAGGTGCAATTCCAGTTCATTTATCAGAAATACCTCAATCTGATCTTTCCATTCCCGGAGCTGTATCTTATCGTTGCAAAGAACAATCACATCATCCATATACCGGATATAGAAATGGATTTTCAGCACTCTTTTACAGAACTGATCCAGCACATCCAGGTACACATTGGCAAATACCTGTGAGAGTAGATTACCAATCGGCATACCGACATCATAAAGCCGGTCCTCCAGCGGCACATCTCCCGGAGACGCACCCAGCGGCAAGCCAAACGGAGTATGCTTACAGTCGATTACGGAATACAAGACCTCCAGCAGTCTTGCATCCTTTATTTTCTTCGCCAGTATTTTCTTCAGTATCCGATGTGATACCCGATAGAAGTATTTGCTTATGTCCAACTTCAGGCAAAACCACTGTTCATCTTTTCTGGATGCCTGTTCAATCCAGTACCTGAGCCGCTGCATGGCACTCAAGCTTCCTCTGCCTGGAATGCAGCCATAAGAATCTTCAATATAGCCGCTTACCAGCATAGGATTGATAATGCGGTAAATCGCCCACTGGACGATTCTGTGTTTGAATGAGATTGACATAATCATTCTTTTCTTGGGTTCGTAGATATAAAAGATGTAATACCGGTCTATATGATAAGTTCCGCTCAGAACCTCTTCTCTCAACTCCTGAAGCAACGCCCAGGAATCCAAAGTATATACCAGTGCTTCTCTTTTATATCTTCTTCCCTGAACAGCATCTTCCAACGCTGCATAGAGATTATCCAGCGAAAAGATTTTGTCAAAGACATTTTTGATTTTCATGGAATATGTTTCCTTATCAATAACTATGTGTAGCAGCTTTCAATTTCTTTACTCGCAGCGTCCATAGGCGTTCTGGTTTTGTTTGTCTCCGCCAGAACAGCACCGCCAGCTCCCGGACAGTGCCGTTTTTTCTCCTGCCTTTCAGCCCGGAGTGGAAACAGACTCCTTTATCCTCTCGCACTGTCGGAAAGTCCTTAAACTTTGCGCCTCTGGCATATGAGAGTAAAGCGGAGCGGAAGCCAATGTTGCTGTTGGAGTTCGACCGTGAGTTGTTCAGGTTCACGTTGAACACGCCCGTGCTGGAAGTGTTGTTCCACCTGCCGCCGCAAATCGGCAAACGCAATAGCCTGTTCCCAAAAAGAATCCGGCCCCGATTACCGGAGCCGGTTCCCTTTATTCTGTGCCGGAAGTTTCCCTCCGGTTTTCTTTGGAACTGGAGAATCTTCGTATATCCATTGTTGATATCCGCCTATCATGCTTCCGATTTCTTTGGAGCGTCTGGTCCATTCCGCATGAGAAGATGAACCTTTCAGATATTTAAGCTTATACGCAAGCGTTATAAAATCCTGCAAAGCCTTGTTTTTCATATCCAGATTCTTGCATGGCGTTTTCTTTGAATACGCCCACTCCAATTCATTTGCCAGCTCCAGCATATCCTCCATACAGGCTGCTATCCTATCTCCGAGCAACTTCTGGTGTGCCACGGACCATCTTTCTATGAGCGGCATGGAATATTCCATCATATCCATGATTTTCATGCGGATGGAGAGATTTTCATATTTCTGCTTTTCGCTGACGGTAGGATTCTCCTCACGCTGTACCATAGTTTCTCCTTTCGTGGCATATGCTCTGCTACCGCAGAGCAGTCAGTGCCGCAGTTTACAGTTCTACAAAAGCGGAGCGGAAGCCAAAGTCGCCGTTGGAGTCCGACCGAGTGGAGTTCAGGTTGACGTAGAAGACACCGGCATTGGAAGTGTTGTACCAGTAGCCCCCACAACGCGGCAAACGATCTCCCCTGGTATTCATATAATGGTAATCTCCGCCATAATCTCCGCCCGGTTCGTCCGGGTACAGCAGCAATGCTTTTGCCAGTTCTGGAGCAGTTAAGCCAGATGCCAGGGTCATATCCTTGTACTGGATACCATTTCCCTGGTCTGTGGTATAGGTCACATCTCCGCTAGTAAGCTGAATCTTTCCAGATACCCAATCCCATTTAAGGGTTCCCACCGTTCCAGGGTCTACCAGGGAACCATCTGCCTTAATCGCTTTCCACTCAGTAGATGTGGCAGACATATTTGTTTCCGCCAGCATACTATTGGCATACGGGATAATCTGAATTTCCCCGTCCTTCAGGCGCATTCCAGCGCACCATTCCCAAACATTTCCGTTCAGGTCAGCGATTCCGTCCGGCATCCAGTTATGATACCAGGTGGCAGGCCCGGAGCCGGTTGCTACCCTTATCGGTTCTCCGGCATGTGAGGTAGCTGTAGAACTTTCAAAAGCTGTAGGCACGCCTTTTTCGTGAGGATAGCCGATATCCTTTCCCCAGTTATTATTGCCCCTCGGCATGGTTCCGTTCTTGCGGCACCACAGAGCGATTGCGGACCACAGCGCATATGGATTCAGGCCCCATCCTTTCCCCTTGTTCCGGCAGTATGTGTTCGCCTGATCGAAGTTCACGCTCATGCGAGGGTCACGCATAGGCAGTGAGTATGCCCGGTCATTGAGAACGATATTCTGGAATTTAGATACAAAAATCTTATCTTTCTCCACTCCGCCAACCAAAAAGGCCGGGTGGATATTCTGGCTTCCCCCGGTCATAATGTCAGCTATTTTCTGTTTTGGAAACGGCACCATCACAGAGGGCATCTCCATATCATCAAACAAGACGGTGTTCTTACCCCCAGACATCGCCTCAACTGCCAGTTTAAAATCATCAAAATTCGCCATAGCCTTACACCTCCATTTCCCATAATCGCAGTTCGCAGTTATCAATGTTAAAAGGAACCGGCTCCCTATCTGTAATCGTTGGGGATTCGGTTCCTTCTTCTGAATCTGCCAGGAAGGCAGGATTCTCTCTTTCAGTTTCGATGTACTCTCTCGGCGGGATAACCACCTGTGCCACATATTTCTGACCTTCAGTGGCCCCCATTACCAGGCTGCCGGTATAGTCCTGGCAAATATCAATCACAACTTCGTAGTCACGTTCCTTCTTCGCTACATTAAACATCAGATCACCCTCGTTGAAGTCGATGTTGTTTTTCATCACTTCATACGGGATAAAGTTTGTGCCTTTCTCCGGCAAATGGGTTACTTTCATCAGTAATACCTCCTTCTGTTTTCAGCCATTCTGATTGCTTCGTTGGTTCTGGCGGCAGCAATCTCAGCCGCTTCACGCATAGCCGGGTCATTCCGGTCAACACCGTAAGACTTCATAACATGCTCTGCATCCGCCCTGCGTTCCTCATTTGGGATAATCACATTCGCCATTGTTAAATTCCTCCTCTCACATAGCAATTCACTACCACGGACTTTGCGGAGCCTGTGAAGGCAACCTTAAATCCGTTGAGCAGCTTATCACTAAACTCAAACTCGCCAACGGAACCACCGGTCACACTTACCACTTCACATTCCACGGTGTAATTCATGTCGTTTCGCTTGGTAAGCAACTGGACCGTTTTCTTGGAATTATTGAACGGATATGCCTGAGTGTTTGTAAGCGTAACCTGGATTTTTTCACCGACAATTCCATCCAGAGTATTTCCCATCATGAGAAGCGTCCGGTTGTTCTCGGATGCCATCAGCATTGCTTCCAACGCTGCATAGTCCATGACGTTGAAGTTTGTTCCGTTCTGTGGAGTACCCTGCTGTTTCGTTTTTCCCGGAGATGGAACCAACTGCACAAGACCGTTTCCCAAATCCTTCAACTCATATCTGCCGGGAAACTCAACTACATGGTCTTTCCAGCCAATAAGACTTCTCATTATTTTTCAACCTCCTTCTCGCTGATTACCAACTGGCAGACATAATAAAAGCCCTCTGCCACAGAATCCATCTTTAGGGATTCCTGCTTAGAGAGCCATAAATCATTGTTCGTATCATACAGTTGGATTTCCGTGACGGTAGCCGCCCCGGTGGTAGCTGTTTCGATTTTAAACGTAACTTCTACAATTCCGTCTGTAGTCACTTCAACTGATTCAATCTTCGCCTTATGGTAAGTCGAACCGATTTTGTACTTAGCATAGGCAACCGTCCGCTTCGTGTAATCACGGTAGCCCTGGATTGCCTTGCTTGTCAGTAACTTCATGTGCATACCTCCTTGTCTATATCTCAAAGGTGTTTCCGCAAAGAGGATACCTTATCTGGTAACTCTCTGTTTTCACCTCTGGAATCACTGATTCTCCTGATTCTTTTGCGCCGGTTGATACTTTCGGAACCGTACCGGCTTCCTTTTCCCCGGCAAGAGAATATTCAACTTCGGTTCCTTTACCGCTTGCTTCAATATCCGTAGCTGCCTTTTTCTGAATCAGTCCGGTACTGACCTGCGGTTTGGTTCCGGCAACCTCATTCTGATATTTGAATCCGGATAACTTAGCCGCAACCTCCGTTTCATTCATGGCGTATACCGCCTGGAATCTTGTTTTCGGATGCGATCCCGCTGCCATGTTTTCGCTCGCTTCCGGATAATCTACCTGGTATCCGGCAGCATATATTTCAGCCTCAACCGCTCCCTCCGCAACTTTCAGGCCAGTGCTAGTTTTTGGATACTGCCCGGCTTCTCCGGAGTTCCCGGTCATGGGCGTTATCCTCTTATGCGGATATGTTTCCGGTAATAAATCAACACCTGCATCCATGAGCCGTAGTCCGGTGCTTACACCAGGAACCGTACCGCAGATTGGATATCGACTCTCATATCGTTCTACATTTCCACAGAGTTCAATGTACGCCACAGCCGTAAAGCGAAGTGTGAACGCCACATGAGACTGCTTGATTCTCTTTATCTTCTTAATTGCCGCCGTTACATCAACAGCATTATTCCCAGATTCCAGCTTAATCGTAAAGGTATTCACCGGTCCGGATTCATCATCTACATGGGCTTTTCTGCCGGTGATATTTTCCATGATAACTTCCATCCGATAAGGATTCATGGGAGAGCGTTCATCACGCTTCTGGTAGATGAACCGCCTGCGCTCCTCGTAACCGAGTTCTTCCCTCACCGGAAGTCCGTATTTCTGTTCATGGTATCTTAGCCCCCAGGTTGCCGTTTCCGGAAACGCCTGGTACGGAAGTTCTTCGATTTTCTCTCTGGCTTCTCCCATCTCCAGGCCCATGACCTGAAATAGCCACTTCCCCACGTAGGAATTATCATAGAAGCCGTTTGAAACTGTTTCGAGCATTCTCTTTCCAGTCTCACTTGTAGGGAAATTCTCCAAATTCATAGTCATCCCCCCTCTCTACTCAAACAGCACTTCATTGGTTCCTGGGTATTCATCCTGGTCGAGAGAAATATTCTTTTCCTCCCCGTTCAGCTTCAAATCCTCAAAGTCAAGAACCCCTGGCAGATTCGTAAGAATCGCATGGATTTTATTGTACCTGACAATGTTCCCTGCTTTCGCTTCCGTGTAATATTTCATCACGGCTGTTTTGAAATCCTCGATTATCTGCTCCATATTGGTGCTGCTGTCATAAGACAGCTTCGTGCAGTAATAACTAATCAACTTTGTATCAGCCGCCACAACCGTCAAATCTGCACTTCCAGTAGGCATCAGCCGCTTTTCCCGGTCATTCGGAGAAATAATGTGATCGTACACTGCCTGCACCAGCTTATCATTTGCTGGCCTGCCGTTGGAATCCACCAGAACCAGTTTTACCGTACCCGGTCCGTTCCAGGTGGGAACCACGATACAATCCCCGATACCGGTCACTTCTTTGGACCATCTTTTATAATCTGCATCATTGCCGATAAAGGAGGCCCCCTCGGATTCATACTTTTCCATGATTCGTTCGAGAAGGGCTTTGTCTTCCTCTTCATTCGTACCTCCGGTAATATCGTCTTCGTTGTACAGTTTGGTGATGCCCTCTATCGGTTTTGACATGAGATTTACCGTTCCGGCTTTTGTGTTGGAGCCGATCCCGCCATACAACGCCGTCACAGAAACCGTAACCTTGCCTTCAGCCGGTATTGTCACCTCTTCGTCCAGCCTGTACTCAATAGATGAACCTACATCGGTTGCTGGCGTGCAAACAACAAAACCGGCAGCAATCCTGGTTTGCGGTATTCCTTCGATTGTCACATATCCACTTGCCGGATTTGCTTCCTTCCTGACAACTCCCTTCTGTTTCCCGTGCAGGTCCAGCCACTCCCCCCACGACCACATAGGGAACATGAGCATAATCGTCCTGACAAGATGAAACTGTATCAATTCGGACTTTTCCAGAGCCGTTGGCATTGTGAAGTCGTATGGAAAGCCGCCGGGCATATCATCAATATCTGCCGGGAGACTGGTCATCATCCTTTCCTGGATATCTTCCGGATTGCTGTCCGAGACAAATTCAGGCGGAACAAAATCTGGTATCTCAAATGCCATCTAACTCACCTCCTGCTTGATTTTTCACTTTTTCCTATGGTTACTGCTAAAGGGAACTCTTCCCAGTCAACACCCTTTACTGTGAAACTGCAATGCAGTTCATCGCCGTTCCAGGTAAAAGAAAATCCCCGCACATATTCTGTACGAGGATTGACGAGCAGTGCTTCCGTAATGGTTCTTTCCACTGCGGATTCAACTGCACCGTTGCTTTTCTCTTTCAATGCGGATTCCATTTCGGTGCCTATGGAATCCGGATAGGCCATGCAGGTGTAGCGTTCTGTTAATACATTCTTTACGCACCACACCCGGTATGCCTCTCTTCCGTCACATGCAACCAACTGATTCGCACCAGTCCTGACAAAATCTCCTTTTTCCAAATCCCAAGCTACACTCGGTTTATACTTTTCATCGTACCACTCTGATTCTTCTATCAATTCCGGAACTTCAACTACCGGAAACAAGGCGTTTTCGCTCATGCTGCACCTCCCTATATCGAACTTGCGGGAACAATCACATCAATGACTGTAGCATCGTTCTGAATCCAGGCAACTAAAACCCTGTCTCCCGGCTTAATTGCCGGAACTGGTACACCGTGACTATGTGCGCCATTTCCTGAGTTATGACCTCCATGCTCTCCCCCGGTGGTTCCTAAAACAAGACCTCCCACATGCCTGCAAACAGTGTAGTCAGAACGTGGGATAGGAACTGGGAACGTATTCGTCTTCAGGCTGTAATCTGCTTCAATACTTCCAAAATCCAGGATAAGCGGAGAAGCATTCTGCTTTGCCATTCTGTCAGACAGGATTTTCCCCAGTTTACTTGTGCCTGGGTTTCCTTGATACGGCATGTGTTCCACCCTCTTTCTATTCAAATGTTCCGTCATCAACCCAACCGTACACATTGCTTCCGCTGTCCGTGTGAATGAGATGCCACGGGTGCGCTTTTCCGGAACCGTTTTTAATTGTTATCTTGGCTTTTCCTGCCCTTGCGCTGTATCCCTGGGAACCAGGATAACTTGATACATAGTGTGTACCACCCTTGAAATACACAACATCTCCCACGTTGTATGATTTCTTAGTGGTCTGGTTATTCTTGACTGTCTGTGTAACCGCTTTTTTCAGGTCCATCGTCATCGAGCCGGTATCTGCATCATGGCGAATCCCTTTCACAAAATAATAGTTTTTCAGGGTTCCTACCGTAACGTGGACTAAATCTCCTTTCCGGATAAAAGGAATGTCCGGAGCCTGGACTGTGATTTCCTCTTTCACCTGACCCTTATCGTCAATGATGTCCTGTGCTGCCGATTGAGCATCGCTCACGCTGTCATCTTTGCCGCGGACGTATATCTTTTGGTGGATTCCGTACTTTGTAAGCCCGTTCACGAGTGCTTCCACGCTGGAACGTCCATCGTCATCTTCTTGCCCGATCACCTTAACCCTGGTTATCATTCCGCTGGTACTCATTTTGTGGGATGCCATCTTTGTATTATCCGCTTCAAAATGGTAGACTGTCTTGTTACTGCCCCATTCCAGGACGCTTACTTTTCCTTTTGCCGCACGGATCATAGCTTCCCCGCCGCCCTTTTTCTTCGCATCATCCAGGATATCCAGCAACACCTCTGAGAGCATTTCCGTCTTGTATGCTAACTTTCCATGTGTTACATCTGGCCCCTGGTACTTCTCCATAGGGATTTGCCAGTCATCAAATATCTTGGTAATCGCTGACTTCGTTCCGATTCCGGAAGAATAGTAAATGTAGTCTTGGCTTTCCTGCAAATTATACAGTTCGTCATAGCACACAACATCGAACTTATCCTTGCTTCCGGATACCGTTGGTTTCCAATCGGTGATATACCCTCTGGCAACCTCCTCATTGGTAGAACCATGTTCAGCAAAAATGCCGACCAAACATCCCGGTTTTGCCAGAGATGATATAAGGCCGGCACTCGTCTTTTCGTTCTTGGCGGTGAAGGAAATCCTGACGGCTAATTCACCGTCATTCTCCTCCCACCCCAGGTTTTCTACAAAATCCTTGATGTTATACTGCTTTTTGTTTTCGGTCATAATCGTAAGACGGTACTTAATTTTTGCAACATCAATCATCTTGCACCTCCTACGGAATAGTGAATACAGTTCCCGGATATATCCACCATCCATTATTGCTGTTCGCTTTCCCGTATTTTCTTGCCGTGGATTCTATGACTGTCTGGTTTGCATCGTAAATCTTTTTCCAGTCAGAGCCACTTCCTCCATAAAACTTTCTAGCAATCGCCCACAGGTTATCTCCGCTTACAACTGTATAGGTACGGCTCGATGAAGGCGCCGGTGTCGGTCTGGGAACCGTTTTCTTTACAAAGGCAGCAATCTTCAATTCGGATGTGGTGTATATCTTCAGTTCTTTGTTGATAACAAAGGAGATTGAATACTCTATGTTCCCATAGGCTCCTACTTCATTAGGTTCAAATTCGCTGATTGTCACATCGTAGTTGATGGTTGTGCCTGTCACCAGAAGTCGGAGTACCGTTCCGTTTTTCATCCACCTCCGCAATGTATTTATGCACTGCGATGGTGCGGTCCACTCACGGATCATGACTTCTCTCCTTTTGGATTTTCCATAGAAAGTTCCATCCCAGGAAATTGTATCAGCTTCCAGCCCCTTCGGTATCTTCACAGTTCCCTTCCCAATAATTTCATAGGTCTGGTATCTGGTTCCGAACTTCGTCTTGATTTTCTCCGGCAGAGCCGGAAACGTAAAGTCAGAACTTTTATTCGCAACTTCGCTCAAATATATATCCACGCCTTACGCCTCCCTTACCGGCATATTTGAGAAGACCATTTCTAATCTTTCTGCCAATTCTCCACCTATTTCATCTGCCAACTCTTTCATGTTGGCTTTGATAATTCTGATTATATCTTCTTCCTTCCCGCTGCTTCCGTTTACTTGGAATGTTGGGTTGACTTGCACTGTTACATTAACTTCAGTGCTTCTTTCTTCCTTATCTTCCCTGGATAATACGGAAACGGGTTCATTCTGAGGTACATCTTCAATATCACCATCTGAGAACTCATTATTGCTCCGTGGTGCCTTTGAAAGTGTTTCGTTGATATAGTTTAAGTCCTCATTGTTTTGGAGCGGATTTGGGCTATATCTTGGATTCCCAATCACGCCTCCTTCAGCATACTTCTTTACGCCGAGCAGTTCCCCGGCTTTTTCCCACAAGCTAAGTCCTCTGTTTCTCCTCTTGCTTCCGAGAGGGATAATCGCCTCCGGACCGTCCTCTCCCACCCATGAAAGAATCGGGCCGTCCACAATATCACCGTTTGCGTTTGATGCTATGCTGGCATTTACCGTTGCTGTTCCAGAACCTCCTCCGGAGAAGCTGATTGTTGCCGATGGATTCGCCAACCTATAATTCGCCGTGATGGTAACTGGCGTGGTCGTATTAAAACCAGGGGCAAAAGCGGAATCTATTGCAGTTCCGGTATTTCCCTTTAAAGTTCCAATAGCTGAGTTTATCGGCCCCATATCCGTATTCTGGATTGCTCCTCCCACTCCACTTCCTACCTGTGTTCCGATTCCTGAATAATCAATCAACGCAAGCTGCGAAGGAAGCGCCGTACCAATACTGTCTACCAGCGGAGCATATGCGCCGGTTAATTCTACTGCTGCCATCTGTTCATAAAACTCATTGGAGAACGGTCCTACAAAATCAATGCCCGAATATGCCCCGCTCATATCTACACTGCTGAATGCAGATGTTATCTGCTCCTGCATACTCTGTGGAATGGTTTCGGCAACTTCTCTCATCATTTCTGTAATTGCCGTCTGGGCCTCCATGCTAAGACTATCCAGCCCTAACCACTGTGAAGCCGTTTCAGTATCCCATGTAGTTACATCTACACCGCTTGCCATCGCATTGTGCAGTGCTGTTTTCAGTTTCTCTGCTGTTGTTCCCTCAATGTCAGGCAGAATCCCATCCAGTTCTGTTGCATACGCTTCAGCGATAGAATCCAACTGGAAGTTTTCTACCCTAACCTGCATATCGGAGATTTTCGCTTCATATCCGTCCGCAAGTGCCTGTAGCTGTTCGTCATACTGGCTCTGGTCTATTGCGCCTTCACTTAACTGTAATTCCAGACTGGCAATTCCGACTTTGAGTGCTTCATCATATGATTGAGTAGCGCTTTCTACCTGTTCTTGCATTTCCGCCTGCAATTCAGCAAATGAATCCGCATCCAGGTTTGCTCCGCTGTACTTAATCTTTAACGCCTTGAACTCTGCTTCGGTCTGAATATCGGACACTTTCTGGGTGATTTCCGTGATCTGATTCTGAAGGTTTGTGATTTCAGCCTGTTCATCCAGAGTAATCACACCGTCTTCCAATGCCACATTGACCTTTGCTTTTAGTTCAGTTCCGAGAGAATTTATCTGTTCTTGCAGGGTGGCATATACTGTATTTAACCCGGTTGTCATATCAATGTCCGTGTTCGGTTCGACAAGAAGGTCAATAGCTGTTTTCGCTTCATAATGCTTACTTTCCACATAATCTGTAGCATTCTGAATCAGAGCATCTATTCCAGTCACGTACTCCTGAATTTCAGCATCGTCAAACTCCAACCCGAGGCTTGCTTTCCAGTTCAGCTTATCCATATTGGATATGGCACCTTCCATGTTGCTATATGCCTGTTTTGCGGATTCAGATGCATCAGAAAATTTGGTAACACCTTCGATATTCTCACCAAAGGTCATCTTGCTGGCAATATCCTGAATCTCCTGCATCGACAACTTAATGTCTCCAAAATGACTCTTCAGGTTTTCTCCTACAGCCTTCTGGAACTTCTGTCCAAACTCCTCCGCCATCATGCTGCTATCAGCCAGAGCATCCTTCAAATCCTGTGATTCATACTTTGCCTGTTCTTCAGCCAAGGCCAACGCTTCAGCTTCTTCCTGTGCTGCTTTCAGGTTTTCCTCATACTCTTTCTTTGCACTATCGCCCTTAATCCATCCTGCAATACCTCCAACGCCTGCACCTATCAAAGCGCCTACCGCTGTTCCGAGAACAGGCACAACGCTTCCGATTGCGGCTCCTGCCGCCGCACCAGCCGCAACACCTCCGACTTTCCACGCTCCGGACTCTTTATACGCTGCCGCTTCCTCCTTGTCTTTGGAAGTAAATCCTTTGTACAGGTCAGCACCGCCGCTTATCAACGTGGCACCTCCGACTACCCCACCGGCTACAGCACCAAGACCGAGAGCAGATAATGCTCCGGCAGAAAGTGATGCTCCGCCAGCCAGGTTTCCTGCACCCAAATTAATTGCCGTGTTTGCACCAAAACCAAGAATACCCGTTCCGGCTCCGGCACTGCCTATCACCCTTCTTCCAATTCCAGGAACTACCGTGGTTCCTCCTCCATCTGTGGGAACTGTCTGGCTCCCAAAAATACTTTTCCCAAAGCTGAAGCTTTTTGTTCCCAGGCTTAACAACGGCAGTCCGACTTTAGCGATCATCGCCGCTGATATCCACGATGATAAATCCGCTTCTTCTCCGCCAGGGAGAATCTTTCCTGCATTTGAGAATATTCCCTGGATAGCAGACCATATTTTATCTTTCAGTGCTCCAACGTCAAAGCCATCAATCAGACCTTTCGCAAAAGCGGAGCCAACACTGGCTCCTTCATCTATTGCACCAGATACGTCCACACCAAGTAGTGCCAGAAGGCCAGTGGATATTGCGGTTCCTATCCCTCTGCCTATAGAACCGGCTTTTCCAACAAAGAAAGAATGTCCTTTGCTATCCCACCAGTCTCCGAATGGCTGTGCTATGATTTCATCCCAGGCAATTTTAACTTTACCCATGAAGTCCGCATTTTTCCATTCGTCCGTAGCTGTAAATTCAGCAATCTTCTTTTTGAAGGAATCAACCTTTTCATCCACATAGTCCATGAAGTGCATAAGACCTGCTTCAATATTAGGCATTTGATCTGTCAACCAGGTAGCCAAATCCATCAGGTACGGTTTGAGACGTTCACCGAGCGATAGCTTTACCCCATCGGCGGCACTCTGCAATAACGTAAAAGCACCCTGCAAGTTGTCAAGCATGGTGTCTGCCATCTTTTGGGATGCTCCGTCTGCATTGTTCACTGCATCGGCTAATTTGTTGTAGTCTTCCTCCGATGCGTTGATGATGGACAACATGCCCGCCATCGCCTCTTTACCGAAAATGGTAGATGCCGCTGCGGTCTGTTCTGCTTCTGACAATCCTCCTAAGCTGGTCCTCAGATTATCCATAACGCCCCTGAAGGACTTCATGTTTCCATTCCCATCGGTGAGGCTTATTCCGTATTGATCCATCGCCGCCGCCATCTTGTCTGTAGGGGCCGCCATGTTTGCAAGTGCGGTTTTTAATGCAGTACCGGCCATAGTTCCCTTTACGCTGGAATTTGCCATCAATCCAAGTGCTAGGGAAATGTCTTCTATCTTGTATCCCATAGCACCAGCCACCGGAGCGATATATTTGAAACTCTCTCCGAGCATACCTACATTGGTATTAGCATTGGCGGATGCCTGCGCCAGAACATCAGCAAAATGACCGGAATCCGAAGCTTTCAGACCAAAGGCTGTCAAAGCATCTGTAACAATATCACTGGTGGTTCCCAGGCTTTCCCCGGATGCCGCTGCCAAAGACATAATTCCCTCAATACCGTCAAGCATATCTTGGGTCTTCCACCCGGCCATCGCCATAAAGTTAAACCCTTCTGCTGCTTCCGTGGCTGTAAACTTTGTGGTAGCCCCCATATACTTAGCCTTTTCAGTCAGCTTGTCAAAATCTTCCCCTGTAGCGCCGCTTATGGCTTTCACCTGACTCATTGCGGCCTCGAAGTTCGCAAAGGTATCTATTGTGTCCTTCAACCCTATGCTTACTCCGAGTACCGCCCCTACTTGAAAGACGGGATTCTTTAGCAGATTTATTATCCCTCTGACCGGAGATGTAACCAGGTCTACCGCTTTCATTGTGATATTCCAGGTCTTATTCCCGATAGTCTTCAGTCCGGATTTCAGCTTATCCACAATGGGAGAAATCTTGTCTTTAGCTTCTAACAGCAACTGGTATTTCTGCTTCATCCAGCTTGAAAGACTTTTCTGTGTCCTCTCCGCCGATCTATCGAACTGCGATACAGTCCTACTGGCTCTGTTTACAGAGTTCTGAGCCTGCCTTGCCGCACTATCTACCTGTTCAAACGAATTGGCGATGTTTGACAGTTCCGGGTCCGTATTATCCATAACTTCAATCGGAATCTCAATTCTCACAGTTTCAGCCATCTACTCCCCCTCCTTCCTTGTAGGATTCAAGCGTTATTTGCATTGACGCAAGTAAAAAAGCCCTCACACCAGGGGGCTTCTCGTAAAATTCATCTATTGTCATTCCTGTTTTCTGGAATATGTGATGGAGTAGCGTGGCCTTTCCTCCGGCCTTTATCAGTTTTTTGCTACTTCCTCCAGATTGTCATTGCTGTCATAACCGCTGAGTTTATCAATCTCTTCGATTACCCTTTCTTTTTCTCCACTCTTCAGGGCATATTCGATAACATCCAGCCCATTCATAATCTGGCAGCCTTTTTCATTCAGTGCATCCCAGATTTTCTTATTATCCCAGAGTTTTGCACGGTCTTCTTCTACAGTAGCCTGATAGATAATGGCACATCTGTACTTGACCGTATTCGTATCTTCCGGAAGTTTGATGCCAAGCTGCTTGTTACGCACGTACTTTGTGTGTTTGGTTTTACATCTGTTGTATTCGTCCTCGCCCAGAGCACGGATATCAAACGCAAAATACAGAACGCCTCCCCGCCTGATTTCCAGATGCTTCACTTCATCTGTCCGGAATCCAGCCGCCGCAATCAGACCATTGATGAAGTCATTTTCAAACATCCTGGTCTGTGCCTTATTCTGCTCCTCTGTAAACTCTCTTTCCTCTACTGGTGTTTTTTCTTCTGCCTGTGCTACTGCCATTTCTTTCTTATCCATTCTGATTTCCTCCTAAACTGAAAATATGAGGGCACCACACCATCTCCGGTATGATGCCCTTTTGAATTAACCAATTGACAACAAATTCTGTAATTTCGGCGGTCTGTTTACAAAGAAGTTCCATGCCCTCTTGATAACATCGCCAACTGCGATATTCTGTAAATCCACCTGTCCGGATGGCAGGCAATCTCTGTATACCATTCTCTCCTCAGAACCATTCAGTCCTTTGAGAGTTCCCTGGAAATCCCATACCGGCATGATTCCCGTTTCCATTGCCTCCACCAGTTCAACAATGAAAGCATCGTCTTCAACAACAACTTGTGTCATTGTGAGACTAACTGAAAAAGAAGCGGATGTCTCATGTTCCTGCGGATCACCGAGAACGTTATATTTTGCATTATTGAAAGTCACGTTTGAGGTGAATGTCTCCACACTTGCCAACATCACTCCGTCTTTATTGTAGAACGCTCCGTCTTTACCTGTTCTTGCGTGCCGGGAATCACCGGCTGCCCTTGCGTTAATAGGCATAACTCATTCCTCCTTTATTCCTGTGTGCTGAATCTAAAGAAGTACGTCAGGTAGAGATGTTCTGCGGAATCTTTATCCACGCAGTCAATCACAAACCAAGCACTGTCTCCATCAGCTTTGTATACTGTGCTTTCTGTTACCGTGCAGGATACCAGTTTCCCCTCTTCAACCATCGTGTCACCGATTCCCTGAAGCTGGCTGATAATAGTAGAACGACCATTCGCATCATTGTCTACTTTTCCGACAAGAGAATCCGCCTGGTCGTTCATTCTTGTTATCATTTCATATCTGGTTTTCGTCCTTCGGATTTTTTTCCAACCGTCATCCTGGTTATCATCAGGAGTAATCAGCGTATTGATAGCGCTGTCAATCCACACCTGCTTGCTCTTGTTCAGGCTGAGAACCAGGCAACCGGACTGTTCCGCTTTTGTCATCTGGGTAGGTGTAAGCACGTCATTCAACTGAGTTACTTTATCCAGAACTGTATGAGTAAGGGAAGTATTGGAAGGACAGCCTGCAATCATGCCTGCAATTTTAGCCGCCGTCTGGTATCCTTCAATCTCCCCGTAAGTGGTTCCTGTGGCAGAAGAATTGAGAACATACACAATCTTCTCGCTGTTGAACGCCGCCGCATGTGCCATTCTGTCCTCCAGGGCAACTGATTTCTTCTCAGCAACTACACCGATTGTCAACTGGCCCATGTTAAAGATGCGGTCCAGGAAGGAATCCAGAAGTCCATGTACAGCCTGATCGTCCGTATCAACGCAAACCGTGTTCATGTAATACGGCTCAATGGCGTTGAATCCGTTGCTGTAGTCCTGAATCGTTGTTGTCGGGTCTGTTCCGACTGTCATTGCAGTCTGGGTAACTGCCGCCAGTTCCCCTGTTGCGCTGCCGACTTTTGCAACATTGAAGTTCGTAGAGCCAGCGAACGTTTCCACCAGAGCAGTGACTTCATCACCGCCTTTTGCAAAAGCAACCTTTTCAAATTCCTTTGTTCCGGCATAGATGATACATTCCCGCATACTATCGTCAGATAATTTATCCTTGATGGATACGGTAAATGCCTTCGAGCCTACATACTTCGTGGTAATGGAAACCGCATCAACGCTTCCACCTTCCAGCTTCAGTTTTACATTACCCTGGGTTCCTCCGTTCCCTACACGGCAGCATATTGCCGTAACTGCTCCGCCTTCAAACGCCAGACCAATAGCATCTGTGGTTCCATCAGTTCCGTAGGTTCCCTCATACCCGTCATCAACACTAACTTCAACCGCTTCGTTCAGCGGCCCCCAGTCCGACTTGAAGAGTACGCCGGTAATACCGTTCGTTGCCCCGGCAGGCGCTACATCTCCTTTTTTCTGGATATTGAAGTATGTTCCGGGTCTTACTTTTGTCTCACCAATCATGTACGTTCCCGCCATTTCACTTGACCTCCTTCTTCATAAAATTCTCTACAATTTTTTTCGCCTCCGGCCTTGTGGCCTCTGTCTTTCCTGCAAACTTAAAGGCAGCAATAACGCATTCACTCCGCACCTCTGGTCCGAAAACTTTTTCTGCATATTTTGCCAACTCATTCACTCCGTAGACAGATTCCGTAGACGTTTTCTTTTCTGCTGTTTTCGATTCAGCAGCAGTTTTCTTCTCCATGAAATCCTCCTATCCGAAGCCCGTTCCAACTTCTACAATCATGTGTGGTCTGTTCTTGTATCTGAGCAGACCGTATTGAACTGTTACGATAAGCTGACCTTCCTTCAGATAGTCAGCTTTATTGTTTACTTGCAATCGCTTAATTCTCATAGGCGATTTATCCAGCATTACAACCTCACCGGCCAGTGACAGGCTGTTCGCCAATGCCATTACCCATTTCAATCTCAGGTCTGCGGCGGAGCAGAATACATGAACAGCGATTCTGCCATCCATCCAGACTACAGTGTTTGTCTCCCTGCCCTTTTCCACGGTATCTAATCGGCAGTAAAAAACCGGTGCTTTTGCATCGGCTATTTTGAAAGATTCCATGTGATCCAGCCCCAGGACAAAGACTTCTGGCATTATCCTCTTTATATACTGATTCAAAGCAACCACAGGGTCCGGGTCCGTTGTTTCCTGGCATGTGTACTCCAAGATATCGAACCTAATTTCCATTCCGATGATTCTTGTATCCGTTCCGCTTTCCCTGGAAGATATTTCAAAGCTATCTGTTCTGGACCAGGCAAAGCAATATGGCGAATCGTTATACGGGTTGATGATTAAGTCCTTCAGGCACTCCTTTATGACAGGCTCAATTTCTTCTGGCGATATGCCCGCTTCATCGCATAGCAGGCTTATTTCCATAGTGCCTGCGCTCTTTCTTTCCTGGTTAGCCTGCATATCTATTGCATATACAATCCGTGGGTACTGGCACTTCCAACCACGCTGATTATCTGCCGGTGCTGTCTGGTAGAAAATAGCCGGTTTCCCGGCATAACTTGCCAGTCTTCCTGCTACTCCCTCATGGTTTGTGAACCACCTATGAACTAATTCCTCCAACGTCATCTCCAACATCGCCTCCTGATTTATATTCATGGACTTCAATCATGTCAGCAGACCAGCGTACTTCCCATTCCCCTGCGGCAACTTCGTCAGCCGGAAGGAAGAAATGATTCGTCACGTTAGCAATCCCTGGGTGATATTGCACCGTAATCTGTTTATCTGTAACTGCTGTTACGAACCCGCCCCGTCCATCCGGCCAGGAACGATGCTTTGCGTACATGAGATAGCCTTTTTTTATCTGTGCGGTATCAAACACTTTAGTTATCGAATCTACTATCAACGCCATCTCCGCACCTCCTAACTGTATGGTTCGTTGTAGATTGCCACGATTTCCGGTGTGGCTTTTTCAGTTATTTTGTCCTTATATGGACGTGGAGCCATTTTTGACGTTCCGTTTTCCAGATACCCGGCATAGTGCTGTTCACTTTCAAGCACAGCAGTTATTTGTACACCGCCGCTTCCCGCACTTCCGCCTTGCACCTCGCCATGCCAATTCAGCCTCAATGCTCCACTTCTTCTTGCCGGTGGCTCTCCGGGCGCTGAAGCCGTATAAGTTGCACTGCTGTACGGTTTCTTGTAGACACGCCCGCTCCTGGAGCCTTTCAGCACATCTAATTCTGCGTTCCGGATGGCATTAACAGCCCTGGTTCCCCTGGATACCGCCTGCCTTCCGACATTCTCTACCACCCGGTCTACCGCAATTCTCAGTGCTGCTCCCGCTTGACCTATGCTGCTCATTTCACATCCATCCTTTCTTCCACATAGTAGATGGTGCAAATTCCCAGGCTTCCGGGTTCATCAACACCCTGGACAAGAAATATGCGCTCTCCCAGAATCAGCTTATCCTCCGCTTTCGCATTCGGTCTTCCGCTCTGGACAATAGTGTGTGAAATGGGATGCTGTAATTGCTCCCATCGCATCTTCTGCTTATTGTCAGCTTCAGCAAGCACTCCGCTTACCATCTTTGTTCCATCTCCCTCGTATGAGGTCTTTGGTCTTCCTGACGCATTCACGCCAGCGATATTTTCCTCAACGATGAAATCCTTATACAGATTCCCCGGCCTCAGATACATGAATGTTCTCATTCCGATTTCGCCTCCCCGTTTTCCATCATTCCAGCATAGAAATATGGCGGGCGTTTCCTGCCGTCAGGACCGGCACCGTATTGAGGGATTGTAGCGGAACTGTTATGGACTTCTTTCTTCAGCTTCTCGTAGTCCTCTTTCCATATTCTCGCACGTTCAGTAAGCGAGAAGGACAACGGGCCTGTTTTCGTGTCCGGCTCATATGCGAATCTCCGGCAAATGCTTTCCAGCAGTGCCAGCTTTGCTCTCTTCCATTTCCCAGGAAACATCTCCAACACGGCTTCTATTTCTGCATCACTAAGGGCGGAGGTTTCCGCTCCGCCCTCAACCATCGTATCACCCAGTTCAAACCTCATGCGGTCTTTGCCGCACTCCTTGATTTTTTCTGGTTCGTATGTGTACCTCTTTTCCATCAGGCACCACCCTTTTCCTGAACCTCCCCGTTATCTGCATTGTCTTCCGGTTGCTCCGGTCCTTTGTTCAACTGAGTAGCACGTTCCTCCGCCGCTTTCTGGATTCCTTTCCGGGAATCGGCAGCATTCAGAAGAATCAGCGCATTTTCGTCTTCCAGTCCGGCGATATCCTTTTCAGCTTCCTCTACTGTTTTCTGCATGATAGAGAATACTGTGGTTACAGTCTGAGAACTCGTGATTACCTCCAGGATGCCGTTTTCGGTACTAATCGGTATTGTAATGAGGGTTTCCCCTGTTTCGCTCTGAAATGGGCGAATAGGGGTTACTGCCTCTTCTGCCTGAAGCACACCGCTTTCTACCTCCGCAATATAATTACTGTGAATCAGCGTCAATGCTCTCCCCGGCAGAACATATCCATCCGGAATAACCTCCCCATAGGAGAAACTTCTTCCTGACAGTGTGATAGGCTTTTTGCAAACAAATTCACTCATAAGGTTCCTCCTATACACAATTCTTCATGTAGCAGGCCAGGTCATCGGCAGTCTTTCTCATATCTGTAGACATAAGACCCTCGATAAACTCTGTATGGGTTCCGCCTTCTCCTTCAAACTGATCCGTTGCCATCCAGTTACCATTACCGAGCATATCCCAGGTGAAAGTATATCCGGCAGACGGTTCATCAATGGCCGGTGTCGGTGTTGCATAGCAAAGAAGCGCACCTGTGCTGTCACAGATAAACTGCATATCGTCCGGCTGTCCAGGCTCCGCAATATTGTAGGTGCTTTCCAGGACCGCAATCTCCTCAATCTGCAAAATCTGAGCCAATACCTGCTTAGTTACTACTGCCGGGTTCGCTGTGGAGCCGGTGTATTTCACACGCTCCAGGATATCCGGATGCTCAGTCAGTGCAATGTATGCATCGTATCCGAGTGCCAGCTTATTCGGCTCCCTGCGCCCACTCAGTTTAATTTCCCGGCGGCGGGCGTTGAAGAAATGTACCGGGTCAAAGTTCGCATCGCTGAATTTAAGGAACTGGCTTGCGCCCGGAGTTCCGGATACAATTCCTTCCAGCTCATTCTCCCACACGCCTTCCCTGAAGTAGTGCTTTGCAAACTGTACGTCCAGGTGGAGATTCATCTGTTCGGAGACAAATCTTACTTTTGACCGGCGTGGGTCAATGGATGCCGGAGAATTGCTTCTCTGGTAGTCAAGAGTACCAATCTGGTCGATTCCGGTAATAATCTGGTCTACCTCGCACTTGTAGGTGTTATCGGTATGCCCCATTACCGCCGGATTGACTTTGCCATATGCAGGCTTTCTCTGAACATTATCCCTTGCCAGGTCACCCTTCAGGAATGTGTAATAGAAACTCGTAGTCAGTGCAACCGGGCAGATTGGAAAGATTCTCGTTGCCACCCAATCCGCCGGGTTTGCAAAATACGCCATGCTCATATTGCTGAGATATCTGTTCGGCTTCCACCCTTTCAGGATTCTTGCCTGAATATCCCCATTCGTTGTTACCTGTCTGTTTCCCATGTCTTCTTACCTCCTATGCTTTATATCCAGCCTTGATAAGCTGTACTCTGATAATGGTTCCGGCTTCCGCTGCGGCGGTGAGAGCAACCGCTGTGATGAAGTTGCCTGCTGCTGCCTTCACCGCAAATCCGTCAGCATCAGAAGTCAATTCATCACCGATCACGATTTTCGCTCCGGCTACCCATGCTCCGATGTCTTTCACCTGTACGGTAACATCGGAGCCTTTCTTGATTTCTTCATCCTCCGAAAGAGGGATAATACCGATGGCATTGGCTCCTGCCGTTGCCGTTATAGCCAAACCTCCGGAAATGATTACCGCTTTCCCCTGTGCTTCCTGGATATCTTCCCCCGCTTCCAGGTTGATTGTGGGGCTTTCATTGATTGTCGTTCCTAAATATGTTGCCATCTCGTTTACCTCCTATCTTCCACTTTCGTACTCATGGACTAACTGCGGGTTCTGCTGGCAGGCTTTGTCAATAGCTGCCTGGCGGTTCATGTCAGGGTTTGCAACCTGGATTTCATCGGCCTTTTTCTCAATCTTGGACCATGCATCCGGTTCAGAACCTCCATATCCGCCGCTCTTACCGATTTCTGCGAACATGCTGGATTTGCTCACTGCCTCAACAGAAGCATCCAGAATACCGATCATATCCGTATACGCACTGCCGCCTGCGTTTTTCAGGCTTTTCAGGACAGGAACCAGTTCCTCCGGCTTCTTGCCGATGATTTCGTACTTTTTAGCAATCTCTGCCAGTTCTTTTTCATCTGCTTCGTCTGCACGTTTCTGTAACCGCTGCAATTCAGCAGCGACCAGCGGATGCAGGCCAGCATAGATATCTTCTGTTGCAGGAGCCACTTTATTTACAGTCGGCTTATTATCGCCCTTCTTAGCAACATCCTCCTCTTCCCCTTCGCCTTCACCCGCTTTCTTTCCTTTAGGGTCGGCTTTGTCAACTGCGGCAGGGTCAACACTGCATCTCTTTTCGATATCCTCAAAAAAAGCTCTCTCTGCCGGTGTGAGTAAACTCTTGTCAATCATGGTTTCTTCTCCTTTCAACTCCACATTTTCTGTTACGCCGTTATCAGCATTTTTCTTTACCGGTTCTCCGGTTTCAGCATCAGCAATCATTCCTTCCAAGCGTTCCTTCGAGAACTTCATGAAATTCAATACCTCCTCTGTTACCGGTTCAGCCGATTTTTTGATTACGTTGGCTCCGCTTCCTGAAAACCACTGTGGAATAGCTGCCGTAACTGTTGCGCTGAACTGCTCTAAGCTGGACTGCATCAATTCCTGAGCGTTGTCAACCTCTTCGTCACACATGATGGAACATAGCGAACTCTGCAAGGCATAGCAGATATCCCATATTTCATCATTGATTTTCCGCCTGTTCCGCTCCTTCAACTGCTCTCCGAATGTCTGTGCGCCGCTCTTTTCAATCTCTTCTACGGCTGTATCTATTTCCTCCGGTTTCATGCCGACTGCTTTTCCGATAGCAGAAAAAAACCTCTTCAGGATGCTTTCTTGTTTAGGTTCCTCTGCTCCCTCCGCAACTTTTTCTCCCTGTACTCCTGCGGCACTCCCTCCTGGGATTCCGTCTTTGTTTTTGTACAGCAAGACATTTGCTTTGGGGTTTGCACCGGTATCTACAAAGTCAACCTTTGTAATCTTTAAATCCTTTAGCTTTGTAGCCACTTTTCCGTTTCCTCCTTTCTTTTGGGTTTTTATAATGCAAAAAGCACCCTACTGGGTGCTCTCTGAATTATCCTTATGGACTGGTTCGTAAAAATCCTTGAAAACTTCCGGAAGTGCTGGAATCATTTTTTCATTCAGTTCCATATTGGCGGCTATAAGATACAAATGAAGAACAGGAAGTTTACCTCCTTCATGCTCAACACTATATTTTTGCACGCCTTCAACCACTTTCCCATTTATGCTAATTTCTGTACCATTTATCGTTTCTTTGATAACTACTCTCGGAATAATTTCATTCATTTTAACCATCGGTAACCTCCTCTCGGACAGCTTCTCCCTCTATAGAAAACATCGGGTACTCTCCCGACTTAACTTTATCCCATACATCAGGGTCCGTCACTCTGAATCCTATCCACCATGCTTCAGGCAAGGTTCCTTCCGGAATACCCATGACCGCCATCTTTTCTTTTGTAAACATGATGCTTTCAACTAAGACAGCGCATCCTCCTCTCTCGTGCATCTCTCCACCTTCCCGGTAGAACTCCACAAAATTATAGGCTGCATGTTCCAGAACATCCGGGTCCACAATATCTTCCTGCAAATCAGTGACCTGTTCTCCATCTGATGTGATTGCTACATTGGCCCAACCAAAGGCAAGCATTTCATCATCATCCGACTTATGAATCTTAAAACGTCCTTTCAGAACGCTTCTGGTACTCTCTGGTTTCCCTCTGGTTGCATTTGAATCAGTTGTCTTAGGATTTGTTGGGGTATGCACCATTTCTCCGAATACAAGCATTTTAACCACTCCCTTCTTTGAATACTGGTGGAGATACTTCTATGTACTGTACAGCGCAAGCGCATCTGAGATGTGCAGGCGGTGTTCTCTTTTGACCGGCAAACAGGATTTTTCCTTTAAAATCAAATTCATCATCCATCGGAATCTGCATACCGTCCAGTCCACGGCACATATCACACACATTCCCATCTCCAGAAGTGCTCCACCTTTTTTCCATCACTCCGAGAAAATTCTGTCCTTGTGCCTGCCTGATACCTTCGTCAGCACCTCTGTTGTAAGCAAACGCCATTTCTGTCTGAGCAATGTCAAAGGCCCGCTGCCTGTGCTGTCTCTCCGCATATTTGATTGCCGCATCCCTGGCCTTATTCCTGACACTCTCCGGTTTCATCTTCGGATGCTGTTCTTTCAGCTTAGTCTTCACTGAATTGTAATACCGGAGATTAGCCTTTGCCTGAGATTCAGTAAGCCCTACGCATGGACGGATAACTCTTGACAGTTCATCTACCGTGTAGGTTCCGTTTACATGCTGTGTCAGCATTGACTTTATCGCCCGTTTCTGTTCGTCTGTCACGGAAGTAACAAATTCAGCCCCTCTCTTATTTATCCATGACAGAACAGATGGCGTATTCAGGTCAAAAGCAAAATCAGCAGCAAAGGCATCCATGATAGGCTGCCCTATGGAGCCTGCCGCCATTGCATTCTGCCATACCGGATACATTCTCTCAGATACCATGATGGAATAATCCTGCATCCACAGCCGTATCGTTTCCTCTGACAACACACCGTCCAATATAGCCTGACGGATTTCTTTGTAGGTAAAAGCATCCTCCTGGTCTTTCCAGAATCCAACAAGGAACTCAACCGGTTCAGCCGTGTTTTCATCCAGATATCCATTAAGCCGGTCCAGGATTTCTATGCTGGCCTGCGTCCTGAGTTTCTTCTTACCCTTCTTTTGCTTGAAAAGGAACATCTTAACCGCTCCTTCCCAGCCGTTTCTTTGCGGCCTGGACTTTTTCATCCGGTATCTCTTTCGGCTCACTTTCATCCGGATTTCCAGGCGTTACCTCCGGCTCCGGCGGCTCACTCTGATTCTGCTGCGCCTGTCTCTCGTTGGAAATAACTCTCGTATCTCCCGACCGTTCCGGAAGGTCTGCCACTTCTCTCACGTAATCTTCCAGCCCATCATCAGGAACCAGTACGCCAACTCCCGTCATATCCTTGATGTAGGTTGCTATTTTAACAATATCGGCGTTTTCGATATCACCATGTTCCAGCGTTGGGTAATCGGTAATTCCATCAAAGTGACTGCCGTTAATATCAATCAACTGAGGGATTCCCTGGCTGTTGAACGTTTCGCATATGATGTCCAGATAAGCCCCTATCGCCATGGCAAATAATTCCGTCTTATCAGAACTGAGAGCGAAGCTGCCTACCTGCTGGTGTCCAAGGAAAATAAAATCAGCCAGGACCGTCATCGCCATCCCGGTATCGTACCTCTGGATAATTGCATTGGTATCAAACTGCTTCGTACCTCCGGAACTGAGTAATTCAAATTCGTACCCGGCTGGTTTTACGATTCCGGCAAGTTCATCTACCCGGACGCTTTTCACCATGGCTTCCATCCCGCTTCTGAGTTTTACCATATCCGGATCATTGTCATCCCATATGTTCAGGTCTTCCGGTGCCGTGAATACCGGCAGTCCTGCCAAGTCTCTCTCTATGCCAATCCCCTCATACTCCTGTATGCGGCGTTTGAAATACCAGGAACGATATGCGTTCCTGAGAATACTTCGCCCCTCCGGGTTCCCCTTCCTGCTTTTCGTCCGGAACAACATGGCTTTTTCAACTGGTATCGTAATCAGCCCGTAATCTGGCGGCGGCAACTGTGTCATAGCCACCAGGTTATCTTCATTGTCATACTCCCACTGGTAGAGAGTTTCCTGTGCTCTGATAGGCAATTTCCTCCATCCTATCAGACCATCATTGTACTTGCTTCGTGTCTTCGGATTGCTGGTCTTCCCCATCCTCCGCTTGTAGACAATTTCATGGAAACTCCATCCGTATGTCAAAAACGACAAGATTTCAGAAATGGTATCCGTCCAGGTATCCTGCATATCATTCATGCACTCTTCCACGAATTGAGCAGCTTCTTTGTCCTTTGCGGTATCACCGCCAGGCTCTACAGTCCATGAGGCTTGCCTGATAAGCATTTCAACAGCAAAAAGGATGGCCCCGATAGTATCATCGTTCTCAGCCATCTCCCGGTATGTTTCTATGCCCTTCTTTCCCCGCAACTCTCTCAGGAACTCCTCGTAGAAAGTTCCGCCGTATCGTTTCTGCCCTATCCGACCAATTTCATCTGTTCGTGCCATTGTCATTGTCTATCACCTCCTCCAATAACTTTCTTTGTTCAGTCCTCCAGGTGGCGGAGTAGCCGCATTTCTGCTTTCGATTTCTGCAAATGCGGAAGAACTTGCATCCACCATATCCTTGAACTTACTTTCAGGGAATGATTCTAACTGTGTCAGATACATCTCATTCCACTCTCCCATTACCAAGTCCACGTTCCCAGCCTGCCATTGTGCTGCAAATGGCTCTGCTCTGGTTTCTTTGCTTCCAGTCTCCGGTATTGCCTTGACAACAAAACCAGCAAGCATTTTGATGTAACTCTTTGCCTGGTCTTTTCCGGCTTGCCCTGGGTCCTGCGGCAGTCTTTCAACAACCCGCTTGTATTTCTGTTTATCCATCGTGCAGGTGCTCTTGATATGCTTACGAACGTCATCTGCATCCAATCGAACATTCGTAACATTTGCCACAACGTATCTGCCATTCCTGCGTTTCCCAATGAGTACGCCTGCCGTGTATGCCGGATCACCGTCTTCATCTTCGCTTGTGGCTGCCAAATCCCAGCCTCTCGCCCAAGAAATAACATCGTCTGGCACAGCTTCCAGGAACGCTCCTACCTGGCTCCGCTTGAAGAATAAGCCCGCCGCCGGTTTTATTTTCCAGTTCCCATACAAAAGCCGTTCTCTCTCCACCAATGGCAATGCTTTCAAGTTTGCCAGATATCCAGGGTCACGCTTCATCAGAATTTGATTATCCTGAAGGGTACTGGCAATGAATGTAACACTCTTGATTTCCTCTTCGTCTGCGCCCTTTTCGATGACTTCCTGCTTTGTGTCTCCCCATATCAATTCATCGTTGATACGGACCATGTAACGTATCTTCCCACTTCGCTCCGGTATCGGATACCCTGTATCCTGGTCTATCCACCAGGATATAAACTCGGCAACCCAACTATCTGCATCCGGATTGCATGTTGCCCTGATATAAGGCTTTACGTCTGAATCTGTACGGTTTCGAGACAGCATGTAGAAGAATTGGTATCTGCTGAAGTGTGTCAATTCGTCAAAGCCAATCATGGCAATCTGAGAACCCTGCCAGCTTTCACAGTCATCGTCACTTCCGAGATGTGCAAAGTTCACTTTCGCCCCGCTCGGAAACTCCCAGTGCAATTTCGGGGTCTTTCTTGACATAGCACCACGAATATATCTGTATAGGCTTCTGCTGGAATCCCAAAGACCGCCTTGTGCCGTAACCTGAGTGTAGTTCCGCCTGAATATGACGGCACCAAAATCCGGGTCCGACTTATGCCGCATGGCTTCCATCAGTAACCCGTAAGTTTTCCCGCCTCCTGCGGCTCCACCATAGATACATACATCAGCAGGAGTGGCTAAGAACGCTTCCTGCGGGCCGGGCTGCGGTTTTATTACAATCTGCCTTTTAGCCATCGTCACCGCCATCCCTTCCATTATCCGGCAAGTAGAATACAACATCGTCTTCTGTTTCTACCTCTTCCCGCTTAACGAAATTCTCAGGATTGCGCTTGTAGTGGCTTGACTTCCTGTTATTGAGCCAGTACATCTGAGCCAATACGTCAGGAGGGCATTCTTTTTCAACCGTCTTCACTTTCAAAGGTTTTCGATTCCCATCAGCGTCCACTTCAAGGATGCTTTCCTTTTCCGTATACCGATATCCTACAGCACGTTCATACAGCTTTCTTTCTACCTTTGCGTCCGCCTGGTCTTTCCCGGCCATAAGAGCCTGAAGGAAACTTTCGTGGTCCTGCTTCCATCGGTGTAGCGTCCTGACAGATATTCCAAACGCCTCCGCTATTTCGTTATCGTCAGCACCTTTTATAGCCAAGGACCATGCCCAGTCATCGTGGTATGCCTGGTTATATTTCAACGGTGCTGCCATGCTTTACACCTACTTTCCAGCTAAATATTCAGCCGCTAAGTATTCAATGGCCTGCCACTTATTTTTAGGTCCAACCACTCCATCATCTACCATCTTCTTCACTGCCTCCTGGATCATCTCTGCGGCTTCCGCAGGAACCGCACTGCTTCCGAAGATGCTTGTTAGCTGTACCCATTCGCTATCTTCCGTGAATCCTATCCCGTCAAGCATTTCTCCGGTACACTTAATCATGGCGTGGATGGCTGCCCCGGTATTCTTCACGTTTGCAAACTGCTGATATCTTGTCAGCGTTTCCAGGAAGGGTTTATGCTGTTCTATATCTGCCACGCCGAGAACATCCGGTTTGGTTCCGTCCAGCGCATCAATGAGTTTCTGCATATCTGATATCTGGTGCGGCAGGAAGGTGAAGGTTATGTTCTTCCAGTCAAACTCCACTGTGGGCGATAGATATTTTTCCAGTTCCGCCTCCGGTTCTGCCAGGATTTCTTTTCCTGCATAGCTTTCAATCATATCGTCCACATCTTCCAGCATTCTTGCCAGTTCCTTCAACGTGGACTGATCATCAAATCCGGAGATTGCATTATGGGCTATCTGCTTCGCCACAATCTTTGACCGGTTCAGGCCGCTAACATCCAGAATGACAAAGAACTCTTTCATCCCCGCATCTTTTCCAGACCGGATTCTGTGATGCCCGGAGATAATCTCTATTCTGGTTCCTTCCTCTGTCAGCGCACAAAAAGGCAGTGATTCTAACTGTCCACGCTTCTTGATGTTATCTGTGAGTTGCCGTTGCATTTCATTCTTCATTATCCGGGCGTTAATATCCTGTTCCCTGATACACTCAGCAGGAACTCTTGCGATGATAAGCCTGGAACCCATATCGGCTATTTGCTCATAGCTGATTTTGCTTTCGCTCTTTCCTTCTGCCACTTTTCTTCCCTCCTTAACCATTCAGCAAGTGTCTGTTTCTCCGTCCGGTCCTTCAGTTCTGATTCATACGTCAGCCGGAATCCCATCTTCGCATCCGGTATGCGCTTCGTTAATTTCATAACCCCACGCATTTCCTTTGCTTCCGGATACTTTGTCATCTGCACTGTTTTCAGATGCCCCACCTTTTCTTTCTCCAGGTCAGTGCATATCTTATAGACAAAGCACTTATTCTGCGCCAACATAGTCAGCAGTCTTCCAAGTCGGTACTTCTTGTGTGGAACCGTCATGCCATACATAAGAAAAAGAGCATCTGATACCTGAGTACCGAACGCTCCCATAGTGAGTGCCGACTTATCAACGCCAAACACTCCCGCTATTTTCCCATCAATCAAGACTGCAATATTGACAGGAGCGGAAGAACCAACAAAGTTATGCGTCCATAGCTGGCGGTAATACTGAGCCTCTGCTCTTTCTATCTGGCATAACTGTACTTTGGTTTTCTCCGTGATTTCATAATCTCTGGGAAGCATACTGCACTCCAAAGCGTTCAGCTTGCTTTCCCCTGGCCGGGCAATCTTCTTTCCGTTTGCCAGTGCCGTTGCTTCCTCCGGTCTATTTGATGTGAGGTATACATTTACCCCGCTCCTCACTCCATACCTGGCAAATACAGGCTCTCCCGCTGTCTTACCTGGTTCATTCTCTTCATAGCAGAGAACCAGGCACTTTGCGTTCTTACACATATCCATGAACTCCTGCAGGCCGGTTGCCGGGTCAAATATCCCATACTCCGGTTCCTTCCAGGTCATCATGCCTCCGGTGTCGTAATACTTTTCAAACCCTGCCGTATAGGTTGGCGGATTTGCGATCACAACACAGTGTTCATCATCGAGGATTTCTGCCATGTGCTTCCACATGTCAAGTGCTCTGTAATTCATTCCATTGAGCAGCGTCTTTGCCCTCTCCAACTGTTCCCGGATATTCTTAATGTGCTCTTCCCTCCTGCTTGCCAGATCAAGCATGAAATTGTAGAAGTATTCCTTTCCCGCATTCTTCACGGTGCTGAGATATTTCCATGCGTACATCGCAACTGCCGGGTCCAGCAGTTCTTCATCGCTGAATCCTTTTGCATGGATTTCCAACTCTTCCATCGGATTCCCTGCTATCGCATATCCCATGATGGACGTAAACATTGATACGTCCGATGCTTCCACCTGGCTCGGTTTAAATCCCGCCTGCACTGCCAGATGTGACATAGCAAAAGCACCAGCACACGGTTCCACGAACTTCGTGTACCCGTTCTTTCTGGCATTTTCCAGGAGCACTTTCAAGAACTTCTGCTCCGTTGGAACCAACGTACCCAGGAAGAATGCACCTGGGTTCTGAAACATCGCCATATTGCTCTCCTTTCTTCATTGCTGTATATTTTATTGACCGGTCTGCTAAAGCCGCTGGATGCGGCTGTAAAACAGCCCAGACATAGAAAAAGCCGCCGTGTAAACCGACAGCTTGATACTTTTATAAGTTTTTTGTCTATTCTTACCAATCGGCAATTTTATCAAGCCGGGGATTTTTTATACCCGTTTAGCAAAACTGCACAATCAACAATCATAAGAAAAGCCCCACCCATTTCTGAGTGAGGCGTTGCTTTTGGTCCGCCGAGCAGGAATCAAACACTGCGTCCTCCCGGTAAAGTGCCGGGTGCTCTAACACTAAGCTATCAGCGGTTATGTTGTGTAGTGAGGATACATTGCACGGTACAGATCACTCATGAATGACATCTGTTCGTAGCCGGATTCTTTTTCCTGCCGCATCTGCTCCTCTTTCTTCCTTTGCTTCTCTCCGGGGTCCGGTGACGGGTCAGGCAATTCTTCAATCTTCTGCCCCGTCTTTTCGTACCACCATTCCGCAAAGACTAATCTATGGCACCATTCATCGGGCTTTCTGACATCTTCGTAGCAACACAGCACCACGTCCTTGCCTTCATCCAGATATGCCTGAATGATTCCCCCGATAACTGGGTATCCACTCTTTTCCAAGTGCTTGAAGTACGGTTCCCTGAATCTTTCCCTGTTATTCTCATTCCACAGGTATCCAGGCGGCGCTATCTGTGTGATATCACCAGATATTCTGTACTTCACCGGAAACTTCGGCATACTCCGGACAACTCCGACCACCGTATACTTACCCGTTTCCAATTCTTTGTTGCTGAATCTGCTTGTATATAACTTTGCCATCGTTCAAACTCTCCTTTCCGTAGATGCTGACAATCGTTTCGATTCCTTCAGCAATTCTGGCTTCAATATCTTCACCCAAGGATAGGTAGAATCTTTCATGTACCATGCACTCATACGCTTTCTTCATCCGCAATGACTGCTCTGCTGTTATACCAAGCCGGAAGTCCTTTGCAATCCGCAGTGCTTGTTTGTACTGCTTCTGTGCTACCAGGCTTCTCACCGTGTCACTCTTTCTAACCATTCTCAACACCACTTCTCTCCGTTTGGTAAGTATTCCACATCTTCATTCTAACCCTTTACCGGCTGGTGTCAATCTGATTCGCCTTATTTTTATGGAGTGACATATCAGTGATTCCAGGTTACATCTTACCATTTGGTAAGTTGCCCTGTCAATGCCCTCTTTTTGCCCCGTGATTGCCCCCTGGTTAGATTCTATCTCTGGAAGCCATCAATTCCAAAGATAAGAGCGGTAAGCCGCTTACATGCCGCTGTAACGTCTTTGTAGACCGTTCTCTCCACGATTCCTTCGCTTTCCGCTATATCCTGTACCGATTCCGGCACTTTCTTCAGGTACAACCCCTCCACCACACGGTATCTCCTCCTGTCCTCCGGGTAGGGGGAATCCTCACAGCTTTTCTTGTATACTTCCAGCATGGCGTTCACATGATTCATAATCGCCCTGGTCCTCATAACTCCCTTTTCGATGCTTTCTACCCTTCCGTCTTTATCAGATCTCCTCCCCTCCATCATCTCAATAATGTCAATCACATCTTCATCCAGTTCTTCATAGATTCGGTATATTGCTTTATCGCCGTAATCAGAGAAATCACGATAATGTTCCAGAAGCAATCTCGTATTATTGAGCCTCCTGTCGAACTTCTCCTTCTCCTCCCGGTCCTTCTGCTTATTGTAGGTTTCCATCGCCACTTTCGCCGCATGTTCTGTAATCTGGTCCAATACTTCTTTGCTTAGTAACTGCTTCTGCTGCTTTCCCATCGGTAATTCCTCCTTGATTGATAATTGCGTTTTTTCTGCATATCTGTTACAATATGCTTGCTGGACATATTGAAGGACTACCTCACCGATGGGGTGGTCTTTTCTTTTACCTTCTGGAGCAGGTTGCGAAATGAGAGATGTATCCACATCCTTCTGCTTCATCTGCGCTGCACTTTTCTCCTGCTACTACCATTCCTTCCGGAGTAACAATTCTTTCCTTCCCTCCCGGAACCGCCTTGTAATTTATCAGTTCCGGATTCACTGGCATATTCTACCGGCCTTAGTCTTCACCCATAAAATTCTGTCTCCACACTGCCTGCAAATTGCGAATGGGTCATGTATTCCTGTCATATCCTTATCTCCCTTCTGTTTGATTTTTACTTTTCTGTGGTTTCTTATCTCCTTCCTTTTATCAATTCAGGATTGTCATAAATATTTCCCAGGACAATATCATTGCACCTATCCCCTTCGTCATCATCAAATTGCCCTCTTCCCATAGGATAGAAACTCCATCCGGCCCCCTTCCTTACCTTCAGATGGAATCCAGTGCTTCCCATATCCGTCCAGGCAATCTCCCCAATAACCTTTTCTCCGTAAATATCACGCTGGACGATGTCTCCCTCAAATATTTCCTTTCCCTTTACATCCTTAATCCCGGTATATTGACCGAGAGTATCCCGGTCAATGTCCATCTTGTAATGCGGCTTTGGCATATTCCAATCGCAGAATCCATCAAACAGCAGGTAATGATGCTCGTTTTCTTGCATCTGCTCGGCGGTCGCACAACAGAGTATAGTGTCTTCACAGTGCCAGTAATGCCCCTTGCGCCACCCCTCTCCGTCTCTCCCCTTTGCCCTGAATAATATCTCTCTCATAGAGTACGGTTCCTTTCCTCCGGTTCTCCCGGAAAATCTTAATTTTACTTAATTAACTATATTTTCAGGTATATCCACCGCCGCACCACCCCTGAATCGAATTCCATCACCATAATCAATCCAATAGCAAGCCGTACACTTCTTATTTTCTGGGGAATCAGTCACATAAAAGATGAATCCATATTTCAATTCTTTCCAACCCAAAAGGCTACTACCATAACGTTTTTTTGCTTTATTCAATGCCTCTTTCTTAGAGTGTATTGAATTACCTGCTTTCGCCTTTTTTGCAGTTATTTCAGCTTGCAATTCTATTAAGTCAATCTTTTTTTTCATATTCTCCTCTAAATGTTAATTTAACCTTGCAATAATTTCTGGTTCATCAATCACAATAAACTCATTTTCCTCGTAGTCCCATCCAAATTCCAAACAGTCCTCTTCATCGGCTGACCAACCAAAAGGGCAACCCCACGAATAACAGCAACCTATTCCATCAAATTTTTCTTCGCAATCCGGGTGCCGACAGTTATACCCATTATTGGGGCATATGTCACAACCATTGTCAAAATTGGCATTGAAGAAATAGCCACACATATTTGCAAAACTATTGATATCCATTATTGCCCTGGTTCTGTCTTTGTTTATTTCGTACATAGTGCTCCTTTCCCTGTCTGGGTCGTTAAATGTTAATGTTGTGGTGTTTTCCAAAAAGGAAATAACCGCTATGCCACAAACTTAATGCCATACACTCTGTACCGTTCTTCAAACTCTGGCATTCCTACTGTGTGAGCCTCCGTGTGGTGAATCCTGCAAAGGCATATCTTCCTACTGTCCGAATCATCTACCTCTGTCCGGTCATTTCCCATCCCGATAGCATCTACGTGATGGATTTCCCCAGTTCTTCCGCACACCGCACATTTCCTGTTTTTTAGGCAGGCCCATAGGTAATGGTCTATATCATCCGTCCTGTTCCCGCCAAAATCCCGGAGCGGAACGCCCATCTCCAGTGCCAGGTCCAGCATCGTATTGATAAACTCCCTGGCTGTATCCATCGTGCAGTCCGATAGGGAGAACTCTTTGCAGCCGGTCCTTATGATATGCTCAATCTTCAGCCGCTCCTTCATCTCTTCCGGAAGATATCCGGTAAAATCAGCAATGTCATTTATGGTGGCATAAGCCTTTTTCCTCTGTTCGGCACTGATATGTCTTCCGTCATCCAGCCAGACCATGCAATCCTTGATTCTCTTCCGCAGGATTGCGTCCTCCAGGTTCCTGCGAGGAATGAATATCTGCAAATGGGTTCCGTCCTGATCCGGCTTGTATGCGGTTATGTCTGCATACTCATACATTCTGTCCTCCTCAGTGCCGGTTTGCCTTTTCTATCCGTTCAATCCCTTCCAATTCCGGGAATACCAGGCACTTCTTCATTCCTTATGCAAATTCCTTCGCTCCCTCATTCTTCTTCTCAATCTGGTCCGCCAGATGCCGAAGGACAATTACCAGTAGGCCAGCGTCCGATTTAGAGTACGGGGATACTGCTTTGATGATTCTTCCTGTGTAATATTCCAGCCCATGAGTAATCAGCAGCATTGCCTCATTTACCTTCCCTTTTGCCATCAGATTGTTTCCCCGGTCCACAAAACTTTGCATCCTGTTTTTCATCGAACCCCTCCTTTCATCCGGCTATCGCCGTGGTCTGTCTTCCTGTTGCCTATACTCCCCGGCATAATATACTTACGTGCTGAATAGTCTGCCCCTATCAAACAACCATTCATCCATGTTCCGCCGAAAGCGATTTCTCCCAGATTTACTTTATAGATAAATCTGTCAACCGGAGAAATTTCCAGCAACTTCTTCAGATACTTCTTCCTGATACGTTTCTTCCTGTGGTGGTAAGCGAACACCCTGTATCTTCGTATCTTTCTTTCCAGGTCATCCGTATCTTTGTCTATTACCATCTCCTCTACAGTTTCCGGTCCTTCTGGTGCTTCCATTTGCTCTGTGACTTCCCCATCGCCCTCTGGTTCGTTTTTGACTCCTTTCGGATAAATGTATTGAAGATGGCTTTTAAAACCTCTGTAAATCGCATTGAAGCCCTCCTTTTTCTGGCGGTTCGGCTCTCACCTCCCCGCCAGGTTCCTTATACCGCATCTTCGTAACCGTAACCATCGTCTTCCACATCATCACTGTGGAAATCTTCCAGGGATACCCCGTCTGCTGTTGGTCCAGGAAGGGCACTTTCATCAGCAACTTCCCCCTCCAGCATCGGAAATTCTTTAAAGACAGCATCTTCCACGCTGTCTTCCGGCTGGTTCATAGCCTCCTGGAAGTCCGAATCAAACATGGACCGTTGTTCCGTGTTGTTGACGTATGTAAGGACGTATTCTTGCTTGTCTTCATCCCAGACCATCGCCATTTCCGGATTGGTACTGCCCTTCTCCTCATTCTTTATATTGATGGCGGATGTTACTTTGTGCTCAAATTTAGGCTTCAGAATCTTTCTGGTTTCCCCTTCGATATTCGGGTCAAAATTCGGGATATATTCCTGCACCAGCTTGATATCTACTGTGATGGACACTTTTCCCTCCATGCTCTCTTTTTCTTTCATGGTTCCTAACGCTCTCTGCAACACAATGTTGGCATCTCTCCGCAGTTTCTCAAAAGTATCTGCTTCAATCCTCAGTTCTTTACAATCTTCCATTTTGTCTTCCTCCTAAAACAATTTATTGATAAGTTCCATGGCGTATGTAGTATCTACCTTGTCATTGCCAGTCTCTTTCTGATGCTTTTTCAGTTCGTCAATCATCATCTGGAAGTATGTCGTGTCAACCCCGGTAAGCTGATCTTCCAAAACCTTTACATCGGTCAAATCCAATGCATTTAACTGCATTGCCATCTTCACATACTGACCTGCATTGATGTGGTATCCTCTTTCCAGATACTTCCTGGTTCTGATAATCGAACACAGCGGATATAACGAACCAATGTAATACAACTCCTTGTTTATGATGCATTCCAACGCTTTCTGCGGAAGAAAAAGTTCATTATTCCAGGAACTCCACGCACAAGTACAATGTGCAAAATCATAGTTTCTGTGAATATCTTCAACCTCTCCGTAAAATCTAGTGACTATCTGAATTTTGTCCGAGAGAGTGATGGCATTGCTCGTGATGAACCTTGGTCTGTACTTCTCCTTGCTGTCTTCGTTGGCCGGTTCCTTTTGTTCTTCCGGCTCCCGCTCCGCTCCAACCGCATCGTCCTCTTCTGGCATAGTGTCAAAATTATAGGAAATGTCGCTTTTCTTTTCCTCGTTTTCGTCTGCAATCCCTTTTGATGAAATAAAACAACTTACCTTTCCTGTTTCTTCTTCCACTTTGAGAGTGACTGGCTTATCTGGATGTGACTTGTTCCACTTGCTAACATAATATCCGGCTACGGTAATGCAGGCTGCCTGATTCCTGAAATATATGTCATAATCATTTACAGGCTCTCCAGTCAGAAGAGAAACCAATGCGCCGCCAGTTACAATAACGTTTTCAGAAATAGCCTTCTTTACTTCTTCATTGTCTATACTGTCCGTCCAGGCCCGTACTCTTGCTTTTAGATGCTTTTTGATATTTTTACTGTTCATGATCTCCTCCTATCTCTCTTATCGAAACCTCCACTCTGGGCTGTTCGCTGTAATATTTGCGGAACATCCCATCTACAACCATTGCATCATCACGATATGCAATCCCATTAAGGCTATCGCAGATTATCTTAGCGATATTATCAAAATCCGGTTTTTTTACCGGTCTGATCTTACCCTCAATCATCATCTGCCGCTTCTTCTTAGATGTGCTTTTCGGAATCCCGTAAAATGCAAATATCCGAACATCCAGCATTGCATCATCTGAAAACCGGAAACTTCCGCACTGATTCTCATATTCAATTTTTACCTGATTCTCATATACGACTGTTGCTTTTGGCGTATACGCCCGTGCAAACGTCTTTTCTCCATCTCCTGATTTTCTGACAGATACCCTGGGTCTTCCTTTTGCCTTCGGCTCGCCGTATACTGTAAACTTCACCATACTGCTTTCTCCTTACTGACTTTCCAGGCTTGATTCTTCCAACTTAGCCTGAAGGCAAAGGTAATTGCTCTTACCCTTTTCTCTCGGAACCTTTATCTGCCTGACTGTATATCCGTTCTTAACCAGGATTCCGGATACCGCCTGCCGGTCCTCCTGGGTGTATATCCGCAGTTCTGCCAGTGGATTGAAGTCATCATGCTTTACTCCGAAAAATTCCTCCGGCCCACATTCCAGAACTTCCGCCATACTCAGCAGTACAGAGCAGGGAATATCCGTGCTCCCTGTTTCATAGTTTCCTACTGCACTCTCGCTTTTTCCTACCAACTCTCCTAACTTTTTCTGAGAGATTTTCCGGTCTTCCCGGATTCTCTTGATATTCAATCCAATGCTTTTACTGTCCATATCATCCCTCCAGTAACCTCTTAGTCTCTTCATATCTTTGTGCCGCTTCCCTCTTCCTCCAGGAAATTCCTTTAAATTCAAGAGGGTAGCACATCTCAAAAACTCTGTCATAAATGCGTTCATAACGGATGTCACTTGCCGCCTGCATCTGGCTCAACGTGAGATTGGTTGTCAAAATAAGCGGCTTCTTTGCCCTGTATCGGTTGTCAATGATTCCGTACACCTTTTCCAGCGCATAGTCTGTACTCCTCTCTGCCCCCAGGTCATCAATTATGAGGAGGCGAACACTATTCAGCCGGTTAGTGAATGCCTCTTCCCTTTCCCGGTCAAACCCCTGCATTTCCTGCAAAATCCGGACGAAGGAAGTCATCACAACTGATGTACTATGTTCCAGCAGATAATTTGCGATGCAGGCAGCCGTATAGCTTTTCCCGGTTCCTACCGTTCCATAGAAGAGAAGCCCCTGGTTATTCTCGTACATCTTCTTGAACTCTTTGCAGTAATTCTGTGCAATACTTAGGTGCTTTTCATTTCCACTGTTCTTCCGGAAATTATCGAAAGTGGCCGTCTGGAAGGTTTCGTCCATCATGCTACTGATTCTTGCTCTCCGGATGCTCTGCATCTCTTCCTCCTTACGTTCCCTCTCTTTTCGTGCCTCCAGAGCATCTGCCTCACATCTACACATGATGGCAACCTTCCGCTTACCCATTCCAAGAAAATCTATCTCTCTTTCCTTCCTGGTATGGCACTTTCCGCAACAAAGCATCCCGTCATCCCCGATATAATCTCCGTCTTTCATATATGGTTCTTTAACCAAGCCAGCAACTACATTCTCCACTATACTGCTTACCACGTTATCTACTCCTTCCATTGCCCGAATGGGTTACTATCCTCTGTTTTATCATTGGATGCCGGTTCGTCCGGCGCAGGCCGTTGAATTATACCTGGATTTTCTTTCTCTACTTTGCTTATTACCCAGTTCAGAATCGTCATGTAATCGCTCCTGTAGGTTTTCCCGGTCGAGCCTTTATACAGGTTCAGGACTTCCACAAATTTATCTGCTGCCCTCTGCCCGTATCCGTATACCAGTTTCCCGTATTCATCTTCTGTCAGGGAAACAAAATCTGCATACTGCTTTTTCTCTGGCTTCTTCTTTGCCGGTTTCTTCGCCTTTTTAGGCTTTTCCGGCGGATTGTCCGGTGGACTGTCCGATGGACTTTCCTGTGGACTTTCCTGCGGACTATCCTGTAGATTCTCTGTTTTCTGAGCCTCTGCCTTCTTCCTGGCTCTCTCTTTTCGCTTCCGCTCCGCATCATATTCTTTTGTACTCAGGAACTTATACCACTGCTCCTGCCATACATCCCAATCATGCAGATATAATGAACCATCCTCCATTTCATCAATCCAATGCTGGCTGATAAGATTGTCTACAATTCTGTGTGAGTCAAGCCCATCGCTTATCCCCTTTGTCACTTCCTCCGCAATATCATTCTTATCACAGCTTCTCAACTTGCCGGTTCTGTCCGCATTCTTCAGGCCCCATAACCACATTGAAACCAGGATTCCAAGTGCTTCCTTTTTGGAACATCCTATTTCCTTTGCAAGTTCTCTCAGTTTCCCACCATCCACATGGTCATGTACACTGATCCATGCCAACAACATCACCACCTTTATCGTGGCGGTAGGATTTACCCCGCCGCCACTGCACATTACTCATATACGTTTTCTGGATTCTCTGCGGAGCCTTTCTCTTCCTGCTCCTTCATTTTCTTCTTGTCTGCCTCAATTCCGTTCCTCAGAGTTTCCATAGCCTCCTCGAACTGCTCAACAGTCATATTAGTAGTGGATTCCAGCCCCATGTTGTTGCAGATGAATTTTACTACCGCTGCTCCTTTCTTCTTACCATAGAATCCAGATGCTAATTCTAAGAACTCCTGCCGCTGTTCCTGGGAGATGTATACTACTGCTTCCTGAACATCATCCACGGATCCTGTGGCTCCGTTGTCAATAACCTGACCTTTCTCAGCATCCCGGTCTGTATATCCGAACTCCTCTGCCGTATACAATCCCTGGTAGTCATCCGGAAACGCCGCTCTTACCGCCTGGGATACCGCCACCTTTTCAATCATCGTGCATGGCTTACTCCCCCAGTTCGCCATCGGCTTACCATCTTTAAACTTCTGGTACTCAGCAAGGGAGACTTCTTTGAACGTCTCAGTTTCCTTACCGTTCAGTTCGTGATGCACCCTACACCACCCGCCAAGAAGAGTTTCTGAGGGATACAAGCATGTTCCTTCTTTTTGAACGATATCTTCTCCACGCTGAACCACAATCCCGGATTTCATTCCGCTGTAGTTCGGGTTTTTGAACGCTCTCTTCATGTAGGTTTCTTTACCAATCACAAGCTGCGCCGGTTCGTTTCCAAACTTAATCAGGTACACCTCTCCATACACCAACGGATTCAATTTCTGTGCCTGGCAGGTCCGAATAAAGAACAGCACTTCCTGGTCTGTGACTGTTCCATTTCCCCTCACCAGGTAATTCTTGACGGTTTCCGGTTCCAGCTTAATCTCCACGCCGCCTGCATCATATTTCACAACACTCAACGTATTCTCTGCCATACCCTATTACCTCCTGATACTCATTTTCATGGTTTCTTTGTACTTAATTCCGGGAATCTGGATGCTTCCTTTAGATGCCCGAATAAGCCGCATGATTGCTTTTTCATCTACCGGTCTAATCTCCACTCCTGCAAAGTTCACAGGAACTTTTTCTTTGTCGATATCTTCAATCTCCCAGTCTTTGCTACTGCTCACACCTTTTGCTTTCGGCACATCCATAGTAACCACAGCTTTAGTGGCTACGCTCTCTGTCACCTGTGCGTCCATAAGAACCGCTTCCGCTTCCTCAGTCTTCCCTTCTGCTTCCAGGGATGCCGCTTCATTCAGCATTCTCTCCCGTTCTGCTTCAGCTTCTCTTTGCAGCTTGGCTTCCAGTTCCTTCCGCTTGTGTTCCTTCTCCTGCAAATATGCCGTCATGCTCTTTTTCAGGGTCTTCTCTGCATCCTGAAGGGGCTTCAGCATCGTCTTCTCCCTGTCGCATACCGCCTTGTGTGCCTGGTATGCAGAATCTTTCATCGGCTTGAAGAAATCCGTAACTACCTTCGCTTTCGCCTTAATCTGCTGACCGAACTCAGCCGCCTTCTCATATTCTTCATCTGTGGAGATTATCATTTCCTTTGCCCGTGTCTCCACCAGACCAACCTCCTGCTTAATCTCTACCTCTTTCGCCGCTTCGGTTGGAACTTCAATCGTTGCTACTACTGATTCCGTAACTTCTTTACCCATGCTTTTCCTCCTAACAGTGCATCAAAAATTCCACAAATGCTCTGGCCGCCGCTACTTCCGGTCCGTACTTTGCTTCCGTCTGATAGCTTTCAATAGCCGTATCCATAAGTTTCATTGCATCTTCATGGCTAATCGGCTTTACTTTTTCAAGAGCCTCCCTGGATGCTGTCAATGCCGTTTCTGCCATGAACATAACATCTGGAGCCGAACCTTTCACCTCTGTGTGGATTCCTTTTTCATCCAATATCACCAGTAACTTTGCTTCCTTTGCCATCTCTGTGACCTCCTATTTGTATTTTTGAATATGGTTCCATACCACCATGAGGGAACTGAATACTTCCCAGCTTTCCATGTCATTCGCTTTATATCTAACCATCTGGTACGAACCATCATTCTTCAAGTGAACAATCGCCTTTTCATCAAATCTGAATCCATGGCTACTATAAGCCTTCGCATAGGCTTCTAACTGAACTCCGGTCAGCATTTTGTTTACTGCCGCCGATGTCTTGTAATCAATCAAAACTCTTTTTCCGCCGATCACACACGGTAAATCCGCTGTTCCTGCATACCTCAAAATCTTGTGGTATAACCGGCTCTCCGTTGCCAGCGGCTCCGGATTGTTTTCAGCCCAAAATTTCAGGAATCCATCAAAATACCCTCGGTGCTTCGGCTCTATATCCTCTATGCCGTAAATAACATAGTTCTCAACCGCATTATGTATTGCCGTACCCCTGTCAGCAGCCATCTTCATAACATCTTCATCAATCCCCCGATACACCTCCCGGTCAAGTGGCCGCATTACTGTTGTCACGCTCGGAAGAATCTGTCCGTCTATCGTATAGATGTGTCTCTTCTCCTCGAAATTCAATTCTGGAAAGACCGGCAAACCGTTCTCATTTATCTCCATCTACGCCACCTCTGCCACTTTCATTTTTTCTCCGATTATCTCCAGGACTTCTGAATAACTCATATCCTCCATGCAGTTCTCGCATATCGGCCCATCCGGTCCATCGAAATATTCATCGCCTTGGTATATCCCATCACCGCACTTCAAACATTTTTCTACCGGCTCCGGTTCTGGAGCGTTTGGACATCTGCTGTTGCATGGTGTATGTCTGCATATTTCACACATATCTTTTAGCCCTCCCTGCAATATTCAATAAAACTAACCATCTTTCTAATCATTACTACCAATGCCAAAAACATCGGCAATACCAGATATTCACTCCCTATGGCTCTGTATCCTCTGAACTCGTATGCTGCATCAATGGCTTTCCATGTGAGCCACAGTCCAATCAGGATATACAACCAGTTCTTTCTCAAACATTTTCTGAACTTTAACGCCGCCCTTTTCAGTCTTCTTCTGTTTCTAGCCATTGCCCGTTTTAAATCTCTGTTCTGTTCTCTTATAACCAGAACCACTATTTGTGTGTCTCCGCACATCTGTGATTGAACACTTATGCTTTTCCTACTAACACTCACTGTGCTACACTCCTTTGCTTTTCCCAGAAAATCGGTGTGACAAATAAGCCGATATCAATATCGCTAACCTTCCTGATAGCCTCTTCCAGTTCCTCTTCGCTCTTTATACCAAACTCTCTTTCCAGGTATTTTTCTGTATTCTTAACCTCCACTAAACCACTACCCTTTTCTCAATAGTTTCTGTTTCAGCAGCTTTAATTCGCTGATGGCAACCGCCAGTTTATCCAGTTGCACTGACACTTCCCTGAAATCCTCCTCTTCTTCAGGAGAGATTTTTCCGTCTTCTGAAATCTGAAGTAACTGCCGTTTCATATCGCTCACTTCGTCTTCATCCAGCTTTGCTACTATGCTTACCGTAACTTCCTCCAGTGTTTTCATCTTTGCTGATATAGGCTGCTCTTTTCCGAGCGGACACTGGTTCAAACAATACAAATTCTTTAATTGCGGAGCGTTGTAAACTTCCGACATCATCATCACCAGATCCATAGGCGGAACCGTGATTCCTCTCTCGTAATTCGCAAGGGAAGAAACCGATATTCCGAAATACTCCGATGCGCTTTCTCTGCTTTTGAGATTTTCATTATGCTTTGCCGCCAAAATCCTGCACTGGAAGTAGATGCTTATGCCCGTATTCTCACATCCAACATCCATGTTCTTTTTTCTCCTTATCTGCTAAACTAAACTCAAATGATACCGAGGCCCGAAAGAATTTTATTCAAGTCCCCAAAGTTACCGTTCGGTAAGTTGTTGTCGTAAAAAATAGCGTTCATCTCATCATAGGTTAGACCGTAGAAATTAGATAACGCCACAACTTCGTCTGGTTGGAACTTTACTTCTCCCCGTTCTTTCTTGCTGTAGGAAACTATTGATTTGCCAATCACATCCCCCAGCGTCTTGAGGGAGACACGTCTTCCGGCCCGGAGTTCCCGGAGCCTTGTAGTATCCATTCTTGCACCTCCTTTGTTTTATTGATTATGACAACATCATAACTTACCTATCGGTAATTGTCAATAATAAAATTATATTTTATGTAAGTATTATTTACTATTCGGTAAGTTTAGGTTAAGATACGGGAGAGGTGATATTATGCAGAGTTTTTCAGTCATTCTATACAATCTGCTAAAGCAGAGAGGTATAAGCCAAAGAATGCTTGCAGAAATGGCACACACAACAGAAGCAACGATTTCCCGGTATCTTGGCGATGCTAAACGGATGCCACGCATTGACTTAGTGGTTTCCATTGCAGAAGCCTTAAATGTGAGCACCGATTACCTTCTCGGACTGACTTCAGTTCCGACTAGACAATCTCTTTCCGGAGAAATAGAGGAACTTATCTGTTGCTATTCAAATGCAAGCGAAAGTGACAAAAAAGTGATATGGACTGTGTTGGAAAAATACCAGCGGGCAGACATCAAAATCGCCGCTTCAGGTCAGGATAAATGGAATCCTAAAGATTCTGCTTCCCGCCAGGATGCGGTAAAAAAATTCGAGGACAAATAGACCGTGATCTTCACATTGCTACATATCGGTCTATCTCCGGCAGAATGGAACTATCTTCCAGACGATTGCAAAGGCTTTTCAGCCATAGGGCATTTTCGTTCTACAGCAACCGTCTTGATTCTTATGTGATTGCTTACAATGACAGCCTGCCGCTATTGGAGATAATATACCATGTGTTCCATGAGATAGGTCATATCTATTATGGTCATATATCGCCAGGCAACTCTTTTCCTGTTTCCCTGGCTCAACAAGAAACGGCGGCAAATCATTTTGCCGCTTTTATTTTTTGCATGATTGGAGGTGTGAAAATGCAAACGCTAACCGGAAACGAACATTTTACCTATGAAGGAATGCCAGTAGGCATACTTCTCAACGACTTCTGGGCTTGGAACTCTTCTGACCTTCTCAACAATACCCTTCGTGGTGCTCTGGCTGAATTTATCGTTGCTTCAGCCGTTGGAATTGACACTACAAAGGCAAGGGAGGACTGGACCGCTTACGACCTGCTTACTGAATCCGGCAGGAAAATCGAAGTCAAGTGTTCTGCTTATCTACAAAGCTGGAATACCGAGAAGCTATCCCGTGTGCAGTTCAGTATCAGGCCCGCCCGCTCCTGGGATGCCGAAAACGACTTCAGCGATGACGTGAAGCGTTGGTCTAATTTATACGTCTTTTGCCTGTACGCAAGCAAGGATAGGAACGAGTCACCTTTGCAGTTGGAGCAGTGGGAATTTTTCCTTCTTCCGACTTATGTTCTGAACGAACAATGCGGCGAACAGAAAAGCATCACTCTTAGTTCGCTTCTCTCATTATCTCCAGTGAAAACTACATACGATGGACTACGGGATGCAGTAGATAATTTATCAACAAGTTCTACCCCATCCCCCGAACAAGTGTTCTGATTTGAGTTTTCACACTATATCTTTTTTATTCTTTTTAAGGTAATGGTACTGGTACTGGTGATGGTACTGGTTACATCGGATTTTCCACGGATTGTCACACGGACAGTCCACCGGACAATCCGATGCCATTGCCTATTAACTAACGCCAGGAGGTTTTACCATGGAAGAAAAAATCATCATTCAAGGCACCTGCAACCGTATAAAAGGAGCCTTCGTAGAAAACGGTCATGCTATGCTCACTAACCAGAGATTCATATATTCTAAACATAGCCTGGCAAAAATAGCAGCTATGGGAGTTCTTGTGAATCTTACCCAGGGCAGCTATGAATTTGATATACCGATCAGCCTAATTAAAAATGTGCAGGAAAAGAAACGGCTTTTCAGCAAAACTCTTTCGGTGACTACCGCTTCCGGAGAGGAATATCAATTTGCATTTACTAAACTGGTGGAGTGGCAAATCGCTTTTTCCAATGCCCTTTCTGCTGGAAGATAACGGGGGGGAATACTGACACTATGGCAAAGAGAGAATTGATGAAAAACCTAATGTCGGATACTTTCCGGCGTGTGGCTATATACATCCGTGTATCTACAAATCACCAGGTTGACAAGGACTCCCTCCCGCTTCAGAGGGAGGAACTTATAAACTACTGCAAGTACGTTCTGGGGATAGAGGACTTTGAGATTTTTGAGGATGCCGGTTTCTCTGCAAAGAATACCGACAGACCCGGCTATCAGAAGATGATGAAGATGGTTCGTGCAGGTCTGTTCACGCATGTGCTTGTTTGGAAACTTGACCGTATCTCCAGGAATCTTCTGGACTTCGCCTATATGTATGAGGAACTGAAAAAGCTGGACGTGGCTTTTATCAGCAAAAACGAGCAATTCGATACCTCTACTGCAATGGGCGAGGCCATGTTGAAAATCATCCTGGTATTTGCCGAACTGGAGCGTAAGACCACATCGGAACGTGTAGCCGCCACAATGATTTCCAGGGCTGTAAATGGCAAGTGGAATGGCGGGCGTGTTCCATACGGCTATTCTTATGATTACGAACAAAAAGAGTTTTCCGTAAATCCAGAGGAACAGAAGGTTGCTTTGCTTATGTGTGATTTGTATGAAGCATCAAACTCTCTTCTCTTCGTGTCCAGGAAACTAAATGAGATAGGCTACCGGTCACGGGCCGGTAATCTATGGAGTCCGGTCCAGGTAAGAAAAGTGCTTGTAAATCCTTTCAATACTGGGAAATACGTTTACAATCAAACATCTTTGAGCACCGGAACCCAGCTTCCAAATAAGGAGGAGGATTTTATAGTGATAGAGGACCATCATCCCGCCCTGATTCCACAAGAGCGGCAAGATAGGCTTATTGCCAGGCTGAACAGAAATGCCAGGTCCAGATCTACCGCAAACAATACCACAAACCGTAAGAACATCCATGTATTCAGCGGTCTGATATACTGTGAGAACTGCGGCAATATGCTAACCAGCAGCGTAGGCAAGAAACTGGCCGGTGATGGTTGGCGGCCTTCCATCTATCTTTGTCCTTCCAAGCGAAAGCACGTCTCTGATGGATGCCATGATACTACTGATTCTTCTGTCGGGGAATTTGTACTAAATTTTATCATGAATATGCTAAACGCCCAGCGCAATTTCCAACTGGTTCGTTCCGCTGCGGATTTGCAGCGTCTATTACTTTATGGCAAAGTTTTTGACGATGTGGACCATCTGGATCAAGACAGTCTTAATGATATGTTCACAGTCTTATCCTCGAACCTTCCACAGAATGTAAAAGCCGGTATGAAGAAGAAAATGCGAAAGCCACCTTCCAATCCGGAAGTAACAAAACTCAATAAGGAAAAACAGCGGCTTGAAAGAGCCATGGAACGACTAAAACGGCTTTATATGTACTCTGACGATTCCATGACAGAACAGGAATACATAACAGAGAAAAACCGGATTGCAGATGCGTATAGCGAAGCAGAGACCCGGATTGTAGAAATCACAAACTACGAGCGAATGGAACGCTCTATATCGGATGAAGACTTCGTTCGTCAGGCTACAGCATTCATTCTATCTAAAAAACTGTCTGGTAGTTCATACATCAATTACCGAAAACTGGCAGTCAGTACAGACCCGCTTATGCTAAAAGAGTTCTTCAACTCCATTCTCGATTCCATTACAATAAATACGGATGGTAAGGTAGGCAGTATTGTATTTAAAAACGGTCTTAGACATCAATTCATATACACATCAAACAAAAAGGAGGACAAGACTATGCTTGCCAAATGCAACTACTGCGGCCAAGTCATGCTTGAAGCTGACGGCTGCACCAAAACTTACTTCACTCTCAACGGGAAACAGTATCCACGTATAAGAGTTGGCGATAAGTACGACTTTGAGCCAGGAACAACGAGCAGGTGTCATGATTGCGCTGCGAAACCAGGCGAATATCACCATTCAGGATGCGATGCGGAGCGTTGCCCCGTATGCCATGAACAGCTAATTGGCTGTGAGTGCGATTTTTCAGACTTATAGTCAAAACAGCCAGGAGAATTAACCTCCTGGCTGCTTTTTTGTATCAACTATACAGTTTACTTCTGGTGTTATAGTATGAGCATAGCATCCCCAAAGGAAAAGAACCGATATCTCTCCCTCACTGCCTCCTCATAAGCCTTCATAATATTCTCTTTCCCCGCCAAAGCCGAGACAAGCATCAGCAGTGTAGATTCCGGCAGATGAAAATTCGTGATCAGTCCGTCAATGATCTTAAACTGATATCCCGGATAGATAAAGATCTCTGTCCATCCACTTTTCGCCTGAAGGTTTCCATCCTCGTCCGCAGCGGATTCCAGGGTACGGCAGCTTGTAGTCCCCACAGAGATGATCCTGCCGCCGTTCTTTTTGGTGTCATTGATCAGTTTTGCCTGGTCTTCCTCCACCACATAGAACTCAGAATGCATATGATGCTTCTCCACGTCATCTACCTTTACCGGGCGGAAGGTTCCAAGCCCCACATGCAGCGTAACATGGGCGATATTGACACCCATTCGACGTATCTCCTCCAACAGCTCCTCCGTAAAATGCAGACCTGCCGTAGGCGCCGCGGCACTGCCTTCGTTCTTCGCGTAAACGGTCTGGTATCTGTTCTTATCTTCCAGTTTGTGGGTGATATACGGAGGCAGAGGCATTTCGCCCAGCTTATCCAGGATTTCCTCAAATATCCCTTCATAATGGAATCTGATCAGGCGGTTTCCCTCTTCCACCACATCAATGACCTCACCTGTGAGAAGTCCGTCCCCGAAGCTGATAACGGTTCCCGGTTTTGCCTTTTTCCCCGGCTTTACCAGTGTCTCCCACACATTGTCACCTTTTCTTTTCAGAAGCAGTATCTCAATCCCTGCATCTGTTCCCACCTTACTTCCGTACAGGCGGGCCGGAATGACCTTCGTGTCATTGATGACAAGGCAGTCCCCCGGGTTCAGGTATCTGGTGATATGTTTAAAATCAGTATGTTGGATTTCTCCTGTTTCCCGGTCCAGATGCAGCAGCCTGGAAGCGGAACGGTCGGCAAGGGGGTCCTGCGCGATCAGTTCTTCCGGCAAATCGTAATAAAAATCTGATGTCTTCATTTTTTCTCCTTTATTTCTGCCAACAGCAGACGAACCGGACATGTACGCCGGCGGCTTTTAAGTAAACGGCTTTCTCAGCCAAATACTACATCCTCCTCCAGAAGTTCTGCCCTTCCATCTGCAACTTCTACAATATTCACACCGCAGTTTGGCGGCACACAGCCGTGCCAGAAATTTTTAATCGCCGCGTCGGAGTAAACATTCTGCAGAAGCGCCCGCACAGCACAGCCGTGGGATGCAATGAGCAGGGTTTTATCCTGCAGCTTTTCCCTGCATATAAGCTCCTGGAAAAAATCCTTTGTCCTTGTGCAGATTTCCCTGATACTCTCCCCGCCTTTCGGAGGTTCGTAGACCTCTGTATGATGGAAAAAGTTGTCCAGCATATGGGCAGGCAAAAGGGCGGAATCCCGCCCTTCCCATTCGCCGAAGGAAATCTCCCTGAGACGTTCATCGTCATATATAGGGATATCTCTTCCTGCCAGTATCAGTTCTGCAGTCATTTTCGCCCGTTTTAACGGGCTGGTAAAGCAGAGATCAAAGGGGATTTCTTTTAATGCTTCCCCGGTCCGCTTTGCCAGAGTAATACCGTTTTCATTCAGATCCGTATCCGAGGCCCCTTGAAGTCTTCTCTGGACATTCCAGGAGGTTTCCCCATGACGGATAATATAAAGCTTCATAATATCTGCTCTCCCAAAATTTCTGCAAACCGCGTACTTTTTATTTACGCAGCTCTATACCAAGGCTTTCCAGCCCGTTTAAGATTTTCTTCATAGCAGCTGTGATCTCATTTTCCTCCAGTGTCTTGTCCTTTGCCCGGAAGGTGATGGAGTATGCCAGGGACTTGAACCCGTCTTTGATCTGGCTTCCCTCATAGATATCGAAAAGATTATAGCTCTCCAAAATCTTGCCGCCGCGCTGTACAAGAACGCGCTCTATCTCTCCTGCCAGTACATCTTTCGGCACTACCATACTGATGTCACGGCTCACTGCGGGGAATTTTGCGATCCCTTCGTATTTTCTATCAAAGGTAGCGAACTCCAGGATGGCCGGAATCTCCAGCACAGCCACATAAGCTCTCTCACCAATGCCGTAAGTGTCTGCCACAGCCGGGTGTACCTCTCCCAGATAACCGATCAGGGTTCCCTTGTAGATAATATCAGCCTGGCGTCCGGGATGCAGGAAAGGTTTGCCTGATTTCGGATCATACTCCTCTTTCTCATGCATTCCGATCTTATCCAGGAACTCCTCAACAACGCCTTTCATGACAAAGAAATCACCGGCACCGTACATGCCCAGAGTAAACATCATTCTCTCCTCCGGCAGATCCTTCAGCGGCAGTTCTTTCGGCAGATATACATTGCCCAGCTCATAGAGACGGACATCTTTATTTCTTCTCTTGTAGTTGGTTCCAAGAGACTGCAGCATACCGTTTAGGGGTGTTGTCCTCATAATGCTGAAATCCTCACCCAAAGGATTGGAAATGGTGATCACCCTTCGCAGTTCATCCTCTGCCGGGATCAGCAGCTTGTCAAATACTTTGGGGCTTTCAAAGGAATAGCAGTATCCCTGTGAAAATCCGTTGCATTCCGCCATATCTCTTGCCGCCTGCTCAATGCGCAGCTTAAACGGCAGCTTTCCTGTGGTAGCCTCTCCCTTAGGAAGAGTTGTAGGAATATTGTCATATCCGTAGAAACGTGCCACTTCCTCTGCAATATCCGCAGTACGGAAAATATCTGCGCGGAAGGTAGGTGCTACGATCTCATTTGTCTTCACATCATATGCCAACTCTACTTTTGCGAGATAAGAGAGCATTTCCTCTTTGGAGAGTTCTGTACCCAGCAAATCGTTTATCTTCTCCGGCTCAAAAGCTACACGAACCGGCTCTTTCACTTTTGAATACACATCAACCATTCCGCCTACGACTTCACCGCAGCCGAATTCTTCAATGAGCTGGCAGGCTCTGTCAATGGCTGCCTGGGCATTGTTGGGATCAAGTCCCTTCTCGAACTTGCCGGAGGCATCGGTTCTGAGTCCTACTTTCTTGCTGGAGAGACGGATATTTACACCGTCAAAGCAAGCGGCCTCGAATAACACCGTGCTCACGGTATCTGTGATCATGGAATTCTCTCCTCCCATGATACCTGCAAGTCCTACAGGCTTTTTACCATCGCAGATCATCAGCACAGAATCATCCAGATCACGTTCCTGTCCGTCCAGTGTCACAAATTTTTCTCCTTTTGTGGCACGGCGCACAATGATCTCCTGTCCTTCGATAGTATCCATATCATAGGCGTGCATGGGCTGTCCGTATTCTTCCATCACATAGTTGGTAATGTCCACCAGGTTGTTGATAGGACGGATGCCGTTAGCAGCCAGACAACGCTGCATCCATTTGGGTGAAGGTCCGATTTTTACATTTTTTACAACCCTTGCGCAGTAGCGCGGGCAGAGGTCTGTATCCTCCACGGTCACCTTGACGTAATCATGGGCATCCTCCTGATTTCCCTTTACCTCCACTGTAGGGGGGATAAACTTCTTATTGAAGGTTGCCGCAGCTTCCCTTGCAATACCGATCACACTGTAACAGTCCACACGGTTTGAGGTGATCTCATATTCAAATACCACGTCATCCAGTCCAAGTGCATGGATGGCACTCTCACCAACCACTGCGTCCTCCGGGAATATATAAATGCCGTATTCCGGAGCTTCCGGGTAAAACTCCCTGGTGGAACCCAGTTCCTCAATGGAGCACATCATGCCGCAGGATTCAATGCCGCGCAGCTTGCCTTTTTTGATGCTGACACCTCCCGGTGTCTTTTTGCCGTCGTGACCGCCTGCAACACGGCCTCCGTCCAGAACCACCGGAATTTTGTCTCCCTCCTTTACATTGGGCGCGCCGGTCACGATCTGAACTGTCTCGATCCCCACATTGACCTGGCAGATGATCAGCTTATCAGCGTCCGGATGGCGTTCAATCTTCTCAATCTGTCCGATGACGATTTTTTCCAAATCCGCATCCAGCTCCTCAAAGCCTTCCACTTTCGTTCCGGATAAAGTCATTGCATCTGTATATTCCTGTGCCGTGACGTCCAGATCCGGCACATACATTTTAATCCATGATAAAGATGTATTCATTGTTGTTCTCCTCTATAATTAATATTCTGCCTCAGGATTTCCCGACGAGTCATTTCTCTTTGATCAGAACTGTTTCAGGAATCTGGTGTCGTTTTCGTACAGAAGTCTCATATCATCAATCTCATATTTCAGCAGAGCGATACGCTCCAGTCCCACACCAAAGGCAAAGCCTGTGTATTCCTCGGGATCAATGCCGCACATTTCAAGAACATGGGGATGTACCATGCCACAGCCCAGGATCTCGATCCAGCCGGAACCTTTACAGAAACGGCAGCCCTTGCCGCCGCATTTGAAGCAGGAAACATCCACCTCTGCACTTGGCTCTGTGAACGGGAAGTGATGGGGACGGAATTTTGTCTTTGTCTCCGGTCCGAACAACTCTTTCGCGAACTCTTCCAGAGTTCCTTTTAAGTCGGCAAATGTAATATGTTTATCAATGACAAGGCCTTCGATCTGGTGGAAAGAAGGAGAATGGGTGGCATCCACCTCATCAGAACGGAACACGCGTCCCGGTGCGATCATACGGATCGGCAGTTTGCCCTGTTCCATGGTACGGGCCTGTACCGGGGAAGTCTGGGAACGCAGACAGATCTTATCGTCAATGAAGAAAGTATCCTGTTCATCTCTGGCAGGATGTCCCTCCGGGATATTCAGTTTTGTGAAGTTGTAATCCATGTACTCCACTTCCGGGCCTTCCACAACCTCATAACCCATACCGATGAAGATACGCTCCACTTCCTCCAGTGCTATGGTGTTGGGATGTCTGTGGCCGATTTCCATTTTTTTGGCAGGAAGTGTAACGTCGATCACTTCTGTTTTCAGTTTTTCCTCCATAAGGGCAGCTTCCAGCTTTCCTTTTGTATCTTCCAGATACTTTTCGATCTGGGCACGGGTTTCATTTACCCACTGACCAACCTTTGGTCTGTCCTCAGCGGCTACCTCTTTCATGCCCTTTAAAACTGCTGTCAGTTCTCCCTTTTTTCCAAGAAAAGCAACACGTACATCATTTAATTTGTCCAGGGAATCCGACTCCTGGATGCGCTTTGCCGCTTCTTCCTGAATTCGCTGTAATTTTTCTTTCATGGCTATCTCCTTATACTTTTATTTCCGGTAACTGTTCATTACCCTCACAGTTACTGTTTTTGACAATAAAAAAAGACCTCACCCCAAAAGGGACGAAGCCTGTTAAGTCCGCGGTACCACCCTTGTTCCCGTCTGTAAAAATACAGAGGGCACTCGTATCTGTTTAACGCACAGTGACGTCATTTCCTACTGCTGTTTCAGAAATGCAGCTCCGGTGGGAATCTCAACGGTTATCTGAACTGAGAGGAGCTTGCAGCCGGTGACTCCTCATCTCTGGCAGAAGATAAACATCTACTGACACCTTCATAGCTTTTTCATGTATTGTCTGTAACCCATTTTAGCCATTAATTCGCATTCTGTCAAGAAGGTTTGTCAGCTTTTGTTTCTTTTTCTTCCGATTTTTTTGAAAAATCTCCCATACCCTCCTCATCTACCCCATCATCTTCATCGTCTTCCTCATCGTCTCTCCCGATGAGCTGCTGATATTCTCTCTTGAGGGTTTCGGTTGCCACCTGGTGTACCCATTTGAATTTCTCCTCAAAATAGCAGTTGATCTGTGCGCCTATCATCATGATATTCATACAGAAGTACATCCACAGGAGAATCAATATAATGGTGGTCATGCTTCCGTACATATTGGACGCTCCCTCATAATAGTCAAAGTAAAGAGAAAATCCAAAAGAAAAAGCAGACCAGCTCACCGCTGTAAACACAGCACCGGGCATCTGGCTTCTGAAGGTTGCTTTCCTGTTGGGCACAAATTTATACAGAAACAGGAACACCACACACAGGGCCAGCAAAGTGATGGTCACTCTCATACTGATGATCATGGACACCAGCTTATCGAGAAACGGCAGGCGCTTGCTCAGTTCCCTCTGCAGGCTGTTGCCGAATACCTGAAGGATCAGAGTCAGTATAATGGCAATGACAAAGACAAAGGTGTAAAATACAGACCGGATCCTTGTCACAATGTAATTCCTGGTCTCTTTTACCTGATAAATACAGTTAAAGCCATTGGTCAGGGACTGGATTCCCTTTCCTGCCGACCACAAGGCAATAAAACCGGAAAGCGGCACAACCGTCAGGGATTTCTCATACACTTCATTGACAATGCCCTGGATAAAGGTCTCAAAGCTCTCAGGACAGATCTGCATCACTGCATTGATCACTTCCTGCCTGTCAAGGGGTGTATACCGCACGGAAGTCATGAGAAGAAGCATAAACGGGATAAAGGAAAGTATGATGAAATAGGCAGCCTGCGCAGAATAGGCTGACACGTGATTCTTATTCATTTTTTCCATAAATCCGGTGACTGTGTTCACCATACTTTTTATAATTTTCATTTTATCTGTACCCGCATGTAATTTACGCATTATTTTCCCATTATAGCATGTGCCCCTTCAGATGACAAGTTTCACAGAATATACGTAGGGAAGCCAAGGGCTGACTCGTGATTTTGCTGCGTATGGGACAGCATCCCCTAAAAAATGTCTCCCGAAGCAGCCGAGAACAATCTTATGAACAGGAACGGCTAATCCGCTATATCAGACAGCTCCACATCCTTATAAAAATAGGCAAGTATCTCCCGGTAACTCATCCCCGCTTCTGCCATTCCTTTTGCACCATTCTGGCTCAGACCTACACCGTGGCCGTAACCGCCGCCGCTTATCACATAGCCTGTGAGGACATTATTTTCATCCCTCTGTTCTTCCAGTGTAAAATACGCGCTTGGAAGAAGCGTTGACCCTTTCACCACGGAACCATCCTGTCTCGTTATGGAAAGTCCGTCCGGAGACAACAAGGCACGTATATCGTACTCATTGCTGATATTGTAAACTCCCTGGTCTGTATCAAGAGTCAGATTCATGACAGCACCGCTGTCACTTGTCTTTGACGCGTCAATATCATGGATTTCCTGTACCCCCGCATATTTAGCCTGTATGGCTGTCAGCATACGTTCCGCCGAAAAAGCAATACTCCACTGATGCCATGGTTCCTGCGCGTCATAACTGCAGTCCACACTTTTCAGATAAGAAGCCGGAGCGGAAACCTCCCACACTTCATCTGTACTGGTCTTTCCGCTGGAAGTAGAAAAGTAGTAGGCGGTGATAGGCTGGCCTCCGCTCTCCAGGATTTCTCCTTTTGTCTCATCCACAGCATTATTGGCCTGGGCAGCCTCTCCGCCGTTTTGATAGACCTGATAGGCCACACTGTCATCCACATCCGCACCGAGATCACACAGGGCACTCTTCTGCATCTGTACACAGGCGTACGTTCTGGCACAGACGGCCTGGGCTTTCAGAGCTTCTATATGGTAAGACGCAGGCATTTCACTGGGTACCACACCGTACAGATATGCTTCCAGAGGCAGTGTATTTACGATACGCAGACCTCCCGCCTCCTGATAGACAGTAAAATTGCCCCTGTAAGCAGGATTGCCCTGCTGCCTTTCCACTGACAGCAGGGTCGCCCTGTTTTCCGCTCCATTTGCCTGAAGTTCCAGCTTTCCATCCCCAAAAAGGGGACTGTCTGCAGTCAGCTCCAATGTCTCGCCGTCTGCATAGTCCATCTCCTGGCTGCCCAGAAGATGATAACTTCCATGAAACTGTAACTTTACGCTCTGGTGTGTATATCCTTTATATCCGTCTGTCATAAGAAGTACCGAAATCTCAGGCTCCTGTACTTCCGCTGCTGCCGCTTCACTCTCTGTATCCTCGGCGGCTTTGCTGCTGTCCTGAGCTGTATCATCAGCTTTGGCCTCTGTATCCGCAGAAGCTTCCGCACTCTTTTGTCCTTTTTCCTCTGTGTCATCGGTGGAGGAAGCCGGCAATGTCACACCGGCACTGGCCCGCTCATTTTCTTTTATCATATTCTCCTGCAGGCTCTGTGTCCGGTAAACTTCCTGTCTTCTCACTCCAGCCCTGTTCGCCTGCCATACGATCAGGATACCGATCACGGCAAGCAGTATGATCAGCATTTTCCATTTTAGTTTTTGTTTCCAGTCCATATATTAATATATGAAAGAAGAAAAGATTTCATACCCTGGAGAGCGTTTTCCATGCATATTTTAAATTAACCCAGATACAGCTCCCGATAATAATCCAGTTCTTCCCCGATGATCTCATCCAGAACCTTCATACCCAAAAGCTCCACAGGAGCCTTATCATCTGTCAGGATCCTGTCTTTCCCTTCATAACTGGAAATTTCTGCTGAAACTGTCTCCATCATGCTCTTCAACTCCCCCTTTGGAAGTTTTTCCGTATTTTTCTCAAGCATTGCGGGAAGCCCTGCTTCATTGGAGGCAAAAACCTCCATATTGGTACCGCCGTCCACCGGTACGGTGTACACATATTTGAACACGGAGGCTATGGTATCACAGAGATAATCATTGATGGAATCCTCAGAACTGGATTTCATATTCATATTGACCACCATCACTCCGTTATCCTTTAAATGGTTTTTAACCTGACTGAAAAATTCCACGGAAGACATCTGAAAGGGTATGGTGATATCCTGATAGGCATCCACCATGATCACGTCATAAGAATCCTCAGAGGCTGTCAAATAGGCTCTTCCGTCCTCCACTGCCACCTCCACACTCTCGGGCAGCCCGAAATAGTCTGTGGCAATATCAGCAATCTTTTTATCAATCTCTGCCCCCTGGATTTTTGTTCCCGGGAAATACCGGTCACAGTAGTCGGCAAAGGTACCGCTTCCAAGTCCCAGTATCATCACCTGATTGTCCTCTTTCGTGTTAATGCCAGCCATGACCGGAGCTGCCAGCGCATAGTCATAATACATTCCAGTCAGCTCCTGGTTCTTTGTCTTTATGGACTGCACGCCGAAAAGCACGTTGGTGGACAGGATGGTCTGTTCCTCACTGTCTTTGACCTGCAGATAATTATAGATGGATTCGTCTTCCAGTGTCACATCCTTTTCCCAAAAGGCAAAGCTGAAGCCGGGTGTCAGCAGGGCCAAAATGAGAAGTACCGCTGCTGTTCCGATGCAAAGCCCTCTTTTTCTCTTGACTGTCACAAAATAAACCACTGCTATTGCTGCCAGAACCGCTGAAAATATCAGGAAGGTAGCCGCTGTCCCAACTGCCGGAATGGTGACAAATGTTGGAAGAAAGGTGCCGATAATACTGCCGATGGTATTTAATGCCCCCAATTCTCCCACTGTTTTTCCGTTGTCATCCAGATTGCTCACAGAAAATTTCACAAGGGACGGTGTCACAGTTCCCAACAGTACACAGGGAAACGCAAAAATTGCCAGACAGGTAAAAAGCGCTGCCCACACAAGAAAATTTGACTTGATAAAAATTGCCAAAAGCAGGGAGATTCCCGCGATCAGATATCTGCCCACAAAGGGTATCAGCGCGATCCACACTGCCGCGATCAAAAGCCTGCGGTAGAGCCTGTCCGGATCATGACGCTTATCTGCAGAGCGCCCGCCCCATACATTTCCGATTGCCATGGCGATCATTATCACACCGATGATCACGGTCCATACGATCTGGGAGGAACTGAAATAAGGCGCCATCAGCCTGCTGGCTCCCAACTCCACAGCCATCACCGACATGCCGGAAAAAAACTCAGTTACATACAAAAAATATTTGTTTTTCAATAATCTGGACTCCATTTTTGCCTCCTGTTGTCTCTTGATTTACCCCACCTTCTTATACGGCAAAAAAACAGACTGCCCCAAGGCCGTCCGCACCCTTATCCGGCGCCGGCGTACCTGCCCAAGGCAGCCCTTTTCTTTTTATGCCTATGCTTCTGTCATAAACTGATAAATTGTGGTAGTATCGTATTCCTCTCCGGCTTTCAGAACAGAGGACTGGAAGTTTGCCTCATTGCAGGCATTGGGATAATACTGTGTCTCCATACAGAAACCGGCACGCTTTGTATAGACACTGCCGCCCTTTCCATTCTCATTATTGATGAAATTGCCGATATAAAACTGCATTCCCGGAAGATCTGTAAATACCTTCATGGTAATGCCTGTCTCATGGCTGTGAACTGACGCAGCCTCTTTTACATCACCCTTTTCTCTGGAGAGTGCGTAATTGTGGTCATAGCCGCCTCCGAAAACAAGTTGTTCATAGCTGTCCTCCACATCCTGTCCTATCTTCTTTGGAGAAGTAAAGTCCATAGGAGTGCCCTCTACTTTTAAAATTTCTCCTGTTGGGATAGCTTCTGAGTCTGATACCGGCGTAAACTCCGGTGCATGGATCTGAACTACATGGTTCAGCATGCTCTCTGCCCCCGCATTATGACCTGCCAGATTGAAATAGGAATGGTTGGTCATATTCACAACGGTGTCAGCGTCCGCGCTGCCGGTGTAATGCATTACAAGTTCATTGTCCTGTGTGAGCTTATACGTCACATATCCTGTAAAGTTTCCCGGGAATCCCTGGTCACCGTCCGGGCTGAAGATACGGAAGGTAATACTGTTTTCCTGTTCCTCCACTCTCTCCACATCCCATACACGGATGCGGTAGAAGTCCGGGCCGCTATGTAAATTGTTTTTGTTGTCATTCTGAGCCAGCACATACTCTTTGCCGTTTATGGTGAATTTAGCTCCGCCGATACGGTTTCCGTTTCTTCCGATAGGGGAACCAAAATGAGGTTTATTCTCGTAGTATCCCTCTACATTATCATAACCGAGAACCACATCTGTCAGATTCTTATCCTTATCCGGAACCATCACACGGACCAGTATGGCACCGAAATCTGTCACTGAAACAGACATCCCATTTTCATTACTCAGTTCATACAGAAATACATCTTTTCCTTCAGGGCTTTTTCCAAAGCTTTTTTTTGTCACTCCCATGTCTTCATCTCCTGTTTTCATGATTTACTGTGTTCCTATTGTTGTAAACAAAAAGAGTCTGATTTTTCAGACTCTCGCACCAAATGCGGCGTTCCTGCTGCAAATGTCCACTATTCAATCATATATACAGCCTGACTGCTGTTATATTTATAATCCCAGGATGCCGTTTCCTACTTTCTGACTCCTAGCCTAAGCCAGGTGGGCAACCGCAACTGTTCTTCTGCCTTCCGCTGCGCAATGACGGCCTGACATCTGAACAGAAATATAGGAATCCCGTTTAAAGAAATGTAGGTTCAAAAACTGTAGGAGCATCGCACACCCCAGGATTACTTCGTATCTTTATTATACTCTAGTATATGAACTTTTTCAACAAAAATGCACACACTTAATAAATTTTTTCTTCAATATAAATATTACAGATAGAACGCACTTCTTCCATATCTGCCTTTGTCTTTGCATTCCCATATGGGATGCGGTCTATGTTCCGGTTCATGTAATCCTGTTTCTTAATGTATAGGAAACTGGAACGGAAGTTGAGATCAAAGATAAACGCCAGATAAGAAATCCACATATCCATATGCGTGGTCCTCTCCCCGCGCCGGATGCACCGGTGCTCTCTCACTGCATTCAGGATATTTTCCGAGACAGGTTCAAGACCTACCTCTTCTGCCGAAATTCCAAAGATGGCTTCCGTATTCTCTGTATCTTTTACTCTGAAATTATCCAGTTTATCTGCGTCCCTGATGATCTTGCAGTGAAGAAGCTCTCTTCCCTCCATTTCTTTTGGTATCTCATAGAGGGAATGACAGGCGATGGCTGTCCTGATAATACTGTCATACCTATCTTCTTCTATAAAACTTCTGATCATACCCTCTTCAAAAAGGACATTTACTCCAAATTGGGCATGGTCAAACAGATCATCGTCATAGCTGTGGAAGGTTTTCAGCTGCTCAAATCTTCCGATGTCATGAAGCAGTGCAATGAGAAGCGCCAGTTCATGATCTTCCCCGGAAATGTCCTCCTGTCTGCAGATAAGGTCCGCCGCGTCCAGGACACAGAACGTATGGACTTCCTTCAGCAGGATCTTGTCATCGCTTCTGTCGTAATTGCTGAGATATTGCCGGAAACTCTCTTTTGCATATTCCAAATCAATCATATTCTCATCTCCGCTGTCCTAGTAGGCCATAAAGTGTGTAAGAAAACCCATTCCGGCAAAGTGTAACACATAGCTTGCCGAAAACAATTCAAATGCTCTCTCCAGGTAAAGAAAACGGACCGTCTATACTGACGGTCCGCAAGATTTCTATAAAATGTCTGAATTATTTCAGCTCATCAACAACTTTCTGGATTGCCTCTAAAGCATCAGCAGGAAGTTTGTCATATCCATCTTTCTTGGTCTCGAATGCTTTGATCTCATTTACACGGTCATTCATACGAGCTTTGAGCTGATCAACGTAGTCAGCATCATTCATATCCGGAACGAATCCTTCCCAATCGAAGATTTCGATATCGGAGAACGGTCCCCAAGGTTTGAACTCTGCTTTTTTCTCTACGATTGCTTCCAGGATACCTAAAGTATCTTTCGGCTGAACTTTCTTGCCCATGAAATCGCCTGTGTTGATGATGTAGCAGTCTACATTTTTCTCTTCAACCAGTTTTTTGAATTTCTCGTAGTCATCAGCTAACGGATATGTTCTGAACGGGTTAGCGTAAGGAACAACAACCAGCTTATTCGGGTCAACACCTGGTGCCAGACGCTCTGCTGTAGAACGTTTTGTAGCCAGAGTAGCGCCCATTACGGATGCTAAGGAAGCACCTTTTAATTTAACTACTGGTGGAATGGTCGGGTCTTTCATGATCCAGAAGATAGCGTTAACCGGCTCGTCGATCTTATCAACACGGTTCGGTGCCCACAGTTTGGATTTGATTGCACGTCCGTTACCATTTCTGATATCTTCTGTTACAAGCTGGATCTTTCCATCCTCATCTAATGTAGCAGAGTTATTCATGGATGTCAGGAGGAATTTGTTGTCATCACATCCTGCCGGATAATCCTGTGTTTTATCGAAGTATGTAGGCTCTAATGCTACGGAAGCACAAGTATCTGTGTTGATGATGAAAGCGTCATCATGCAGAACTTTGATTTCGTATTTGCCATTGTGTTTTGCGTGTGTGATGGTGGATTTACCTGATCCTGACAGACCGTATACAGATGCAACGTATTTGGAACCATCAGCCAGTGTGTATTCTTTCTGTCCGCCGTGGCATGCTGCATAGCCGTTTCTGTTGGCAATTGCCCAAGCCATAGTCAGAGTACCTTTTTTGTGCTCACCGAAGTATCTCATACCAAGGATACAAGCACAGTTCTGGTCTGTGTTGAAGTAGCACAGAGTCTGCGGATCGCTTAAGCAGCTGTAGTCAACACCCGGAGTGCTTGCCGGTGCCCACTGAGGATCTGAGAAGATGTAAACATCTGCCTCTTTTCCTTCGCCTACAGGCTGAGAATTTTTATACATTTTAACATAGTCATCAGACATATACTGGAAGTTCAGCATCCAGGAGTACATGATGTTCTCTTCACCTTCCGGAATCAGCAGGTGAGCTTTTACCATGAATTCAGGATCCAGTCCTACATATACCTCTGCGTGGTACATGGTTTTCCAGCGAGCTTCATAAATAGCATCCATAGCCACTTTGTCAAGAGCTGCGCAGTCAACACCTGGTTCTCCGGCAATGCGGCGTGCAGCTGCGTAACGTCCTGTGATAGCACCATCGTTAAATAATAAAACTTTAGCATCTCTCTCAAGACCAAACTCTTCGCCTCTATAAACAGGCATATCTGTAACGACTGTTCCAGGTGAGTTTTTCGCTAATTCATATGCCTCTTTTAATGTGTTAACCTTAACAACATTGTTGCCATAGAACGCTGCTTCAATAATGGAACGAGTTTTGCTGAAGCCAGTTTTGCCTGCTCCAATCTCGCTGATTGGGTAATATGCTTTTGTTGACATATGGTTTCCTCCTTAATCTTATCTCAAAGTCAATTCATTATCTCATGTTAGTTTTTAAAAGTCAATACTTTAACAATGTATTTTCTTGACGTTTTTTTTACATTTAATAGAATTTTTATATTTTCAAATTCCAAGAACATTTTTTACCGCTGCCGGCATATCCGGAACATCCACAACTGTATCGTGCAGCACAGGTGCTGTACGGATTTCCTCGATGGCATTGGGCACCTTCACATTTGCAATTTGGGACAATTCATCCACCAGCTCGAAATCACTCATGGAATCGTATTTGCTGTCAATGGCATCCATAACACTTCTTGTGAATTTAAAGGGGCTGGCTGTAGATGCAATAACTGTTTTGGTACTGTCTTTTGTGTCTTTCACGTATTTTTCATAGACACAGGCCGCTACGGCTGTGTGGGTATCAATAACATAGCCGGTATTCTGGTAAAGAGCTTTTATAGCATCGGCAGTCTCCTCCTCTGTGGCAAAATTGCCGTAGAAATCTGCGAGCTGGCTGCGCATTTCTTCTGTTATCTGATAGGTTCCGCCCTTGGAAAGCTGCTCCATCATCTCACGGTTTTTGTCTGCATTTTCCCCTGCAATGCGGTAAATAAGCCTTTCCAGGTTGCTGGATATAAGGATATCCATAGATGGGGAAGAGGTCAGGATGAAATCACGGTTCCTGTCATAGCTTCCCGTGGAGAAAAAGTCAAAGAGAACTTTGTTCTCATTGGAGGCGCAGATCAGTTTATCAATGGGCAGACCCATATTCTTTGCATAATAGGCTGCCAGGATGTTTCCGAAGTTGCCGGTGGGCACAGTTACGTTAATTTTTTCACCATCTTTTATCTCACCATTCTTGAAAAGATTCACATAGGCGTAAACATAGTACACTACCTGAGGCACCAGACGGCCGATATTGATGGAGTTGGCAGAGGAGAACTGGAAACCTGCCTTGTCAAGCTCCTCCTCCATTGCCTTGTCATTGAACATTTTTTTCACTGCGGTCTGGGCATCATCAAAATTGCCCGTGATACCCACTACATATGTATTATTTCCCTTCTGTGTCACCATCTGTTTTTCCTGGATGGGGCTGACACCGTTCTTGGGATAAAAGACAATGATCCTTGTACCCGGCACGTCTGCAAAACCGGCCATGGCTGCTTTTCCTGTATCGCCTGATGTGGCGGTTAGGATGACGATTTCATTTTTCACATGGTTTTTCTTTGCGGAGGTGGTCAGAAGATGAGGCAGAATAGAAAGCGCCATATCTTTAAACGCAATGGTTGCTCCGTGGAACAGCTCCAGATAATACGCGCCTCCTGCTTTTACCAAAGGTGCGATCTCCTGGGTATCAAATTTTGAATCATAAGCTTTGGCGATACATGCCTTTAACTCTTCCTCTGTAAAATCCGTCAGAAAACGGCTCATGACCTCATACGCGATCTCCTGATAAGACATCTCTGCCAGTCTGTCCATGGAAATGTCCAGTTTGGGAATCGCTGTGGGCACAAACAATCCTCCGTCTTTTGAAAGCCCTTTTAAAATTGCTTCAGATGCCTTTACGCATTCCCCTGTTCCTCTTGTGCTTTTGTACAAAATCTCCATCTTTCTATGTCCTTTCTTCTTTACGGATACGTGAAAAAGTCATGTACCCCATATTGGAATAAAAATTTTAAATCCTCTTTAAACCATTTAATATTATGCTGTTCAGCATAAGCCTCTTCCATGAAGAACAGCGCGCCCTGGGAGTAATCCTCCCCGTCAATGGCCCGGTTGACTGCCTCTCTGGTCCCCTCTGAAACGGTAACCGTATCGATTCTGCCGTCAACGGTAGGTGAAAACTGGGGACTTCCGTCCGAATTCTCCCACACTACATCGTGAATGCTGTTGGGGAAGTCAGGGCTTTTTACCCGGTTGAAGATCACGTTAGCCACCAAAATACGTCCCTTGATATCTTCACCTCCGGCCTCCGCCTCCACAATTTTCAGAAGCGTCTCATAATCCTGATCCGTCATCCTTAGAAGACTCTCAGAAGCGCCGATGGAGTGATTCTCCAGTTCAGCCACACTGCTGGCTGTCTCCTCGCTGAAGTCGAAACGTGATTCCTGCACCTTTTTTCCTGTTCTCTGTCCTACCAGCACTGCCTCACAGGAGGTGCCAAGCCGATGTACTTCGCTCTGGGTATCCTGACTTATCAGTACGCCTGAAATAATTGCGTCCAAGCCGTACAGTTGTTCCTCCTCCGGCTCATCTTTCTCTTTCGGCGGATCTTTGTCGTCACTCACAGATGCATATACATTATTTTTTCCGCCAGCATGAAGCCCGTGAAAGGTAAATGCCACGGCAGCGATCACCACTGCCCCTGTCACAACCAATGCACAGGTCCTCCGGCTCTTTTTAGATATCTTCCGGATCAAGAATAAAAATCCGGCCGCAATCGTACGAATAATGTCCATACCTTTTTCCTTTGCCTGTTTTCTTAAATCGAATAGACATCAGTTATAACACATAGTTCAATTTCTGATGTCATGAATTATATGGATTATAAAATATTTGGGCAATGGAAGTCAATAAGCCGGGGCCTCTTTTAGCTAATCTTCACAATATTATCTTATTTAAAGAAAGATATTTTATCTAATATTTTGTGCTTTTTTCCTCTATTTCACTAAATTCAATAATTATCGGCTCTCACTTTTATTCTATCTGCTCATGACACCCGGACATGGACCATACGATCGGAACCATTGGACAGCTTTGGACCATGAAGTACAGCAAGTCTTCTTATTCTGTCATATATATCTGAGACGCTATTTCATCTAAAGTAAAACATTCATCTTCTGCACCAGGTAAATGGGCATTTTTCTGTATTTCAGTATCATTCCAGTAATCAGTAAATGCTGCCGCCTGCATAAAATGATCACCTCCAATCTCCACATACTCCCCCTCAGGTCCATTCAGTCTTGCATATGTACCGTCTGTATTGTAATAGTTAGACTTTTGCAGAAAATAGATACTTTTCTGGCCGATTTCCAGCATGATATCATTTTTCTCTTTTTGCTGTATGTAAATATGCTTTTGCTCTTCAGCGCTGTACTGTTTATATTTCCGGCGCCAATCTTTCTTTTCCTCCCTGAAATACAGAGAATCTATATAATCCTTTACCGATACATATCCCTGGTCTTTTACTAATTTCATTATTTTCCCTTCTTTAAGATCCCCTTTGAAGGAGCGCAGGACTTTAATATCCGCTTTTGTATGGCACATGCCGAACCAGTCCATATAATAGCGCAGCTTTGTTGTTTCACCATAAATAATCTCTTCGCTGTCGCCGGCCAGTGCCCCAATATCAGGATAAGAATACATATATTCATAGAACATTTCATTGTCAAAGAATACAACCGTATCTTCCGTAATTTCATCTGCATTTATCTTTACCCTTCTGATGCTGCCGCAGCCTGTAAGACATATGGAACAGATTATCAGCAGTAATATCCTTTTTCTTATCTTTCTCACCTCTTTTTAAAACATGTGCTGTATCTCAATATATTTATAAGCAAACAGGGCTGAAGGAATACTCTGTGATATTCATTCAGCCCTGTTACTTCTCATCTACCTATTGCTCTTTAGTTATTATTACTTTTTAATTATTACTTTTTAATTGTTATATTTTATCTTATCTGTTATTAATGGCTGTCACCAGTGCGTCAATAGATGCCCGTATGATATCGGAATCAACGCCTGCTCCCCAAGCCAAGCTGCCATCCGGTTTGCGGATTCCCACATAGGCAATCGCTTTTGAACTGGAACTCTGCTCTAAAGCGTGTTCCTGGTAAGTCACCAGGTCATACTGGAAACCGTATTCCTTTTTCAGCGCATTGCTGACCGCATTAAGACGTCCGTTTCCTGCTGCTTCTGTTGTCACTTCACGCCCGTTAAAGCTGGACGTCACCTGTGTGGTGATTCCACCGTCCTTCTGCTGGAAATGAACACTTTGGATCTCAAGCGGGGAGGTGACGTTCTCAAATGTCTTTTTAAACAGCTCGAAAATCTGTTCAGGCAGCAACTCTTTCTGTGTATGGTCCGAGACAGCTTTTGCTGTATATCCCATAGCCTCCCGCATCTTTGCCGGCAGATTTAAACCATATTTCGTTTCCAGAATATATCCGACACCGCCTTTTCCTGACTGGCTGTTAATACGGATAACATCGGCATCATAATTTCTACCCACATCTTTCGGATCAATGGGCAGATAAGGAACCGTCCAGTGTTCCGGTTTCTTTTCATCCAGCCAGTGCATGCCTTTTGCGATGGCATCCTGATGGGATCCGGAGAAGGCCGCAAATACCAGCGCGCCGCAGTATGGACTTCTCTCACCGATCTTCATGCCGGTGAAATCCTCGTATTTCTCACAGATAGCGCCCATATTAGTGAAATCCAGATTCGGCTCAACACCCTGTGAATACATGTTCAGTGCCAAAGTGATAATATCTACATTACCGGTTCTCTCACCATTTCCAAAAAGTGTTCCCTCAATACGGTCTGCCCCTGCCAGAAGCCCCATCTCAGAATCTGCCACACCACATCCTCTGTCGTTATGGGGATGAAGGGATACGATAACGTTTTCTCTGTATTTTAAGTTTTCACAGATATATTCCACCTGGCTCGCATATACATGAGGCATGGAATGTTCTACGGTTACAGGAAGGTTGATGATCGGCTTTCTGTCTGCTTCAGGCTGCCAGATGTCAAGCACTGCATTACATACCTCAAGTGCATATTCCGGCTCTGTTCCTGTAAAGCTCTCCGGGCTGTACTCAAACCTGTAATTTTCTCCTGCTTCCTCTGTGAGCTGCTTTAACAACTTTGCACCTTCCACTGCGATCTGCAGAATCTCTTCCTTTGACTTCTTAAACACCTGCTCACGCTGAGCAACAGATGTGGAATTGTATACATGGACAATTACATTTTTAGCCCCTTTTACTGCCTCAAATGTCTTTTTGATAATATGTTCTCTGGCCTGAGTCAGAACCTGAATGGTCACATCATCCGGGATCAAATCCTCCTCGATCAGCTTTCTGAGGAACGTATACTCTGTCTCTGAAGCTGCCGGGAATCCCACTTCTATCTCTTTAAATCCAATTTCCACCAGAAGTTTGAAAAACTCCACTTTCTGTTCCAGATTCATAGGGATAACAAGTGCCTGGTTGCCGTCACGCAGGTCAACGCTGCACCAAACGGGAGCTTTATCCACATACTCTTTTTCCGCCCACTTCATGCATTTTACTGGCGGCATGAAATACTGTCTCTTGTACTTACTGCAATTTTTCATTCTTTTTTCCTCCTGACTTTTTTGGGTAGTGTCAAATTTACTACCTTCTTTTTTATATAAAACCCTGTAGTTACTGGGG